>Ga0209284_10000591_pt1 | contig 58997 bp, 55 predicted proteins | sample FRY03_FD_187211 | JGI IMG/M metagenome (GOLD analysis project Ga0209284, IMG submission 187211) | Freshwater microbial communities from Lake Fryxell liftoff mats and glacier meltwater in Antarctica - FRY-03 (SPAdes) (version 2) | ecosystem: Environmental > Aquatic > Freshwater > Ice > Glacier...
GCGACCTCGCAGAGCTGAGCTCACAGAGGCCAGCTACAGAAGAGCGAATGCCTGTAGCCCGGGTCTCTGACCTCGGGTTGGGTATCCAAGGTAGCTTGCGCACCCATCCCGGCCTCGCAGAGCTGAGCTCGAAGAGGCCAGCTACAGAAGAGCGAATGCCTGTAGCCCGGGGTTTTCTGTCACCACGAATTTCCTCCTCACCCCTCCCCGACTATCGAAGTCCCGGTCCAGCCCATTTTCTGATGGAGGACGTCGTAGAAGTCCTGATCGGTCATCGAGACGAGGGTGAGGCTGAAGGCAGCGCGGCGCAGGTGGACGCGCGCGGCATCGGAAAGGACGGCGACGAGCTGTCCGTCGACGAGCAGGGAGAGATCGTCGCGCTGCTCCGGGGATTCGAAAATGATGCGGTTCGTCGCCTCGACGACGAGGGGCCGGTTCGCGAGGGAGTGCGGGCAGATCGGGGTGATGACAAAGACGTTCGCGTCGGGCTGAACGAGCGGACCGCCCGCCGAGAGAGAGTAGGCGGTCGAACCGGTCGGCGTCGAGAGGATGAGCCCGTCGCCGGTGTAGCGGTTCGCGAGCTTGTCATTGATGTGGGCTTCGACGTGGATGACCCGGGAGGCAACGGCTCGGCAGAGCGTCACCTCGTTCAGCGCGACAAAGGAGACCTCGGCTCGACCGTCGCGTTCGAGGTCTCCGGCGATGAGCAGTCTTTCGGAAAGAGTGTAGGATCCCGAGACGAGTGCCTCGACGAGTTGCCCGCTCTCATCGGCGGTGGCGCAGGTGAGAAAGCCGAGCGTTCCGGTGTTGATCGCGGCGATGGGTTTGATCTTTTCCCCCATCTGCCGCAGGACCCAGAGGATGGTGCCGTCGCCGCCGAGGACGACGAGCAGGTCGATGCGGTCACTGAGCTGATCGAGCGGCACACCGTCGGGCAGATTCACGAGCGCGGCGGTTCTTTCCTCGAGCACGACGGTGAGTCCGCCCTGCCGCAGCCGGCTCACGAGATCGGTGAGCAGGACGCCCGCCCCGGGCTTGCCGGGATTTGCGATGATCCCTATTCGTCGTGTTTCAGCCATGCGAGAAATTCGATATTACCATCGGTGCCACTGATAGGCGACTGGGTCAGTCCGTGCCAGCTTTTTCCGAGTGGCCCGGCGACGAAGGCGCGTATCTTCTCGACCGCTTCCTCATGCAGGGCCGGGTCCCTCACGATGCCGCCTTTGCCGATCTGCTCTTTTTTCAGCTCGAACTGGGGTTTGATGAGGCAGACGATGTCGCCATCGGGCTTCAGCACTTCGAAGACGGGCCCGAGGATCAGGGTAAGGGAGATAAAAGAGACGTCGATGACGACGAGATCGACGCTCTCGGGCAGGTCGGACGCGGCGAGGTAGCGGATGTTGAAGCCCTCCCGCGAGATGACCCGTTCGTCGCTGCGCAGCTTCCAGGCGAGCTGATTGGTCCCGACATCGTAGGCGTAGACCTTGGCCGCGCCGCGCTGGAGGACGCAGTCGGTGAATCCGCCGGTAGAGGCCCCGGCGTCGAAGACGACTTTCCCCGCGACGTCGATGGCAAATTCATCGAGCGCTTTTTCGATTTTAAAACCGCCGCGGCTCACGAACTTCGGGCGGTTTTTCACCTCGATGGCCGCTTCTTCATCGACCTTGAGCCCGGGCTTTAGCACGCCCTCGTGCCCCTCGACGCGGACCTCGCCGGCGATAATGAGGCGCTTGGCCATCTCGCGGGAGTCGCAGAGTCCGCGGCGAAACATCACCTGATCGAGTCGTTCTTTTGCCATGTCTTTGCCTATTGCCCTGTAACCGCCGGGGTCCGGACTGCGTCTTCCCTGAGTGAACGTGGTATTGTCCGCTTTTCAACCACGGAACCAGTCTCGATGAAGCTCTTTCTCACCCGCACTCTCCCCCGGCTCGCTGCGATGATCGCAATCATGATCGGGCTCGGCGTCATGATGCTGCGGTCTCTGGACAAGCCGCCGGTGACTCCGCTCGCCCCGTCGGCGCAGGAGAACCTGTCAGACGAAATCGCCCGGGTGAATGCCGCCTTTGCCCTCGCCCGGGAGGCCGCCGCCGTCTCGCCCGTCGCGGAGGCCGATGCCCTCACCCTCGCCCGCCGCCTCTCCCTCGCCCTGACCGGCGCACCGCCCTCGCTCGAGGAGATCCGCCGCCTCGAGGCACTGCCCGCCGGAGCCGATGCAGTCCAGGCGTGGCTCGATCACCTCTTCGCCGACCGGCGCTATGCGGACTATCTCGCAGAGCGCTATGCGCGCGCCTTCGTCGGGGTGGAGACGGGGCCGTTTCTGGTCTACCGTCGTCGGCGGCTCGTGACTTGGCTCGGCGACGAGATCGCGGCAAACCGTCCCTACGACGAACTGGTGCGACAACTCATCTCCGCCGAGGGACTCTGGACGAGCCATCCGGAGACGAATTTCATCACCGTCTCGGTCATGCAGGGCGGTGGCGGTCCCGATGAAACAAAGCTCGCCGCCCGGACCGCGCGTGCCTTCCTCGGGGTCAGCCTCGACTGCATGCAGTGCCATGACGACAAATTCAGCGATCGCTGGAAACAGCGCGACTTCCACCAGCTCGCCGCCTACTTCGCCCAGGCCGACACCTCCATCACGGGGGTCCGTGAAAAGCGCTCGAAGGAATACGAGACGCGCTACCTCGGGGAAAAGGCCGAGAGGCAGGTCGCTCCACAAGTCCCCTTTTCCCCGGAACTCTTTGCCGAAGGCGGCTCCCGCCGCGAGCAGCTCGCCCGCTGGGTCACCCACCCCGGGAACACCGCCTTCGCCCGCGTCACCGTGAACCGCACCTGGGCGATCCTCTTCGGTCGGCCACTCAGCGAACCGGTCGATGACATCCCGCTCGATGGCCCGTATCCCGCCGGACTGGACGAGCTGGCAACCGGGTTTATCGCGAGCGGCTACGACATGCAGCGACTCATCCGCGTCATCGCGGGGTCAGACCCTTTCCGGCGCGAGAGCCGATCCGCCGATCCTGACAAACCGGTCACGCCGGAGCAGGAATCAACCTGGGCCGCCTTCCCTCTCACACCACTGCGGCCCGAGCAGGTCGCCGGGAGCATCATCCAGTCCAGCACCCTCGAGGCGCTCGACGCATCGACGCACATCATCCATAAGTTGCGCCGCTTCGGGGAGACGCAGGATTTTGTGAAACGCTACGGCGACCGCGGCGAAGACGAGTTCGCAGGGGAATCGGGAACGATCCCGCAGCGGCTCCTCCTCATGAATGGGAAACTGGTCGATGAGCGCACCCAACCGAATCCCATCATGAACAGCTCGACCCGGCTGGCTCATTATGCTCCGTCCGACGAGGCCACGCTCGACGCGGCCTTCCTCGCGGTCCTCTCCCGCTACCCGACCGACCCCGAGCGGGGCCACTTTTCCCCCCTCCTCGACGGGCAAACGAACAAGTCGCGAGAGCGCACCATGGCGGACCTCTACTGGTCGCTGATCAACTCCACCGAATTCTCCTGGAACCGATGATGAAACCTCCCGCATTTTCCCCCCACGGTGCCTGCGGAGGGCCCGGACATTTCACGCGACGCGCCCTACTAAAGAGCTCTGCCGTCGCCGGCCTGGGCTGGCTCACTCCCCTCGCCCAACAGCTCGCACGGGGCGCGGAAAAGCCGGGAGCGCGTCCGCAGTCCGTCATCGTGCTCTGGATGGAGGGCGGGGCGAGCCAGCTCGAGACCTTCGACCCGCATCCCGGCAGCGCGATCGCCTACGGGGCGAAGTCGATCAAGACGGCAGTGAAGGGAATCCAGTTCGGCGAAGGCCTCCCGCTCACGGCGGAGCGGGCGGAGGATTTCTCCATTCTCCGCGCCGTCACGAGCAAAGAGGGCGACCACACCCGGGCGATCTACAATGTGAAAACCGGCTACCGGCCCTTTCCCGGGCTTATTCATCCGGCGATCGGCTCGATCATCTGCCACGAGATGCCCGCGCCCGATGGAAAGGCGGCGGCCATCGACATCCCCTCGCACATCTCCCTCCTCCCGGGGCAGAATCCGGCCCGCGGCGGCTACCTCGGGGCCCAGTACGACGCCTTCCAGGCCTACGATCCAGTCAAGCCGGTCCCCGATGTCCGCTCCCGCACCGATGACGAGAGACAGCGGCAGCGTCTCGCCGGGCTCGATGTGCTGGAGCAGTCCTTCGCCGCCGGGCGTCTCGCTGACATGGAAAAAACGCGCACGCTGCACCGCACCTCGATCGAGCGGGCCCGGCTCATGATGAGCTCGGATCAGCTCGCCGCCTTTGACGTGAGCGTCGCGCCCAAAGCAGTGCGCGAGGCCTTCGGCGATACCCCCTTCGGGCGCAGTTGCCTCGCCGCCGTCCGCCTCGTCGAGGTCGGGGTACGCTGCGTCGAAGTCACCCTGAACGGATGGGATACCCACATCAACAATCACGAGGGCCAGGCCAAGCAGCTCGGCATCCTCGACCCGGCGCTCGCCGCCCTGATCGGCCTGCTGAAAGAGCGCGACCTGTATGAAAACACCATCGTGATGGTCGCGACGGAGTTCGGGCGCACCCCGAAGCTCAACCTCGCCGAGGGACGCGACCATTGGCCGCACGGATTCAGCGTGCTCCTCGGCGGAGGCGGAATCCGCGGAGGTCTCGCGATCGGGGAAACCGATCCCACCGGCGAGAGCGAGGAGCCCGCCGGAAAAGTCCACGTCGAGGACATCCACGCGACGATCTTCCACCAACTCGGGATCGATTACGACTACGAGCTGATGACCCCGATCGGCCGACCCATCGCCATCAGCGACGGCCGGGTGATACGGGAGCTGACCTCGTGATTAGTCGAGCGACTTGATCTTCACATTGCGGAACGAGACCAGGTTGCCGTGGTCCTGCAGGCAGATGTGGCCCTTGGTCGGCTTGCCGAACTGGAGGAACTTGGAGAACTTGCTCGCCGCGACTTTGGCATTCCAATCCTCGGATCCTTTGACATACTCGACATACTTGGTCCCGTTCATGGTGTGGACGCACTTCTCCGGCGTGATGACGATGTGCAGGGTATTCCACTTGCCTGCGGGATTTGTCGCATCAACGGTCGGCGCGTAGAGCTGGTAGAGCCAGCCTGCCTTCTGCGGGTCGTGGCCCTCGACATTGTCCTGAATCTGGATCTCGGGACCGGTCATCCAGGGAGTCTTCTCCGTTTCGAGGACATGGAACATCAGCCCGCTGTTCCCGCCTTTTGAAATGTTGTAGTCGAGCTTGATCTCGAAGGCTCCATACTGCTCCTTCGTGAGGATGTCTCCCCCGCCCTTTTCCGTGAGGGTAAAGGCTCCGTCGGCGACCCGCCACTTTCCATCGACGCCATCCTTCTGGTAATTTTTCCACTGCGAGAGGTCTTTGCCGTCAAAGAGCAGGGACCAGCCCTCCGCTTTTTCCGCCTCGGTGAGCACGTTCACTGCACCGGCCTTCTCGTCCGCGAGGACCGAGCCGAGCATTCCAAAAATCGCGCCAAAGAAAAAAATCGTTCGTTTCATGCTCGGTGTTTACCATCTTCAAGGCTTCGTGACAAGACCGGTACTGCGGCCTTTCAGGGCACCGCGCGATTGGCTGCGGCTGATTTGGAGCCGAGGGCAACGGGAACGAGGCGGACCGGGAATGGGGATGGGTTGGTTGGCGGAGGGTCGGATTTGGGATGTGGGATTGCCAAGAGTGGAGTTCCGCAGCCTCGGGGCTGGGGGGGCGGAGTTCCGGCGGAGCCTCGCGAAAACCGCTCCGGGAACGTCGATGTGTGCCAACCCGTAAACGGGAACGCGACCCCGAATGGAAATTAAAGATTCTGATCGGGAAAGTCAATCAACTCGGAGCGTTTTACGGGCTGTCCAGCGCCGACTCGTTCGATCCGGTTTGCCGCCTTCAGAATGGCGTCCGAATCGTTCGAGTAATGGAGTCGAATAAGCGATTCCGCTTCCGCGATGGCTATCGATTCCAAGGTCAAAGTCGCTTGCCGAGTCGTCGGAATAAGGCCGAGTATCCTGCGTTGAATTGGGTAATGGTAATATAACATCATCCGTCCAGCACCGTCCAGCACCGTCCAGCACCGTCCAGCACCGTCCAGCACCGTCCAGCACCGTCCAGCACCGTCTGGGCAGAGATGCAAGATCGAGTGCGCCGGATGCACAAATCCGATTCCTGCGGGGCAGCATTCGCCGCCATTACTCTGAACCTCGGAACCGAGTCGATTCTCGTCTCCCCAATCTGTTGTATTGAGGTGATTTAGCACACCTTCGATGGACGTGTCGTCACAGTCTATCGAGCTTGGGTCGTGACGTTGAATCTACACATCCATTTTCTTGAGCGATTAAGGTAGAAACGCCGATTGCTCGGCGTCCTCCTCGCAGATCCCGGCGTGGGGTTTTGATTCGCTTACGTTCACCCTACGGGCAACTCTTCGAGTTCTCTGTCTTCGCTGCGCTTCGGATCCCGCACCGGGCTCCTCAGGTTCACCCGCAAAATAATTATTTGTCTGTCCCTGTGATTTCTACGCCTTGGGGCGTCCCTTTCCACCGTTTGCTTTTGCTTCCGTCAGGGTGCTGCATCGGTGCCCGTAAGTAGGCCCCTATCAACGCCCTCATCCTTTTGTCTTCGATCTTGCCGCGCAGTAAATGCATCAGCTTATCATGGTCTACCTGGTCGAAAAAGTTCTTCAGGTCGATGTCCACTACCCAGGTCTTTCCTTCTTTGACATATCCACTGGCGGCTTTCACCGCGTCATGGGCACTGCGTCTCGGTCGGAAGCCATAGCTGTGGTCGCTAAACTCGGTTTCCCACACCGGGCTTAGAACTTGATGGATGGCTTGTTGGATCACTCGATCCGTGATGTTGGGGATGCCAAGCTGACGCTCTCCTCCGTTCGCTTTGGGGATCTTCACCGCCCGCACCGCTCCGGGCACATAGGTCCCGGCCAGTAGTTTTTGGCGGATGATCTCTCCGTGCTCGCGCAGGTGTCGGGCGCTTCGCTCGATGTCCATCTTGTCCACTCCGGGTCCCCCGCCGTTGGCTTTTACCGCTCGCCAGGCTTCCCGAAGGTTTTCCTCGGCCAATACTCTTTCGAGCATGACCTCCTTGGTTTTGTCTTCAGGCATCTTCTTTCACTCCTTTTCTCGCTGAAGGTGACTTGCCTCCGCCTGTCCGATTTTCCCAGATGGATCCACCATCCAAGTCGCGGCCAGCTCTCGGGTCCGCCGCTTTTGCGCGGCTCTCCCAAGTGGTTTCACGGTGCTTCTCTGCGCTCACTCCACAGCGGTCGATTCGTTGATCGCCTTTCTTTTGGTCCTTCGGCCCTTCGCTCCAGACGTTTTCACGCCCTTCAAGACTACTACGGCCTCTGCTGACTTCTCCTTCGCTCTCGCGCGGGAGAGCTCCCGAAGCGTCGGCCCGGCCGGGTAAGGTGCATGAACTTTCGGCCCGTGCCGTCTGGGTCTACCCGATGCGTCTTTCGGTGACGGTTGGATTTCGCGTTCTCTAGCACGCTTATCGCCCGCATCGCGGCCTCGCTTCCAGTTCGTTTTCCTACGGTCGTGCCTTTGCTACAGAGTTGCTGTCGCTTCGCTCCACCCCTTCGGGGCAGCCTTCGGCTGGCTGTCTCCCTTCGGTCGGCTCTTTCGCGCTGAATTCCTCGCGGAACCCGCCTTGTCCTTCACTACGGTTGTTGTCACTTTCTCCGTTCAATACCTTTCAATTGATAAGTTCATACCCATGCCGGGCACACTAGGGCGAACCGTCCCGGTGAGCCGATTGGACGGACGGATGCGGGGAATCGACCCGGCTCGGCGAGGACGCCTCGCCCTACCAAGTTTTCAGTCGATGGGAGCGGAGGAACCCGGGCGGGACGTTGTGCTTACATCAATTGGAAACCCTTGCGAGTTCCTCTACGCGCCCATAAATCCCAAGGAGGCACGACACTCCTGTCGTGCTGTTCGACACCCGCGGCTTCTTCAATCCTCCGACGGGCACAACAGTCGGACAGTAATTGCGACAAAAGAAGATCGCCCGCCGAAGCCCGCCCAACCGGGCTAGCCGCGCGACAGGAGTTTTGCGCCTCCTTGTTCTTCCCCCGGCGTCGCCCATTCGTATTGCATGAGTCATTGCGCCGGCCCGGCAATCCGATCCGGCGAGAATCCCTTGCACCGCGCCGCGAATACCGCCATCCTCCCCCATCATGAAAATCCCGATCTCGCTCTCCGCCCTCGCAGCCGTCCTCGCCTTTCCCGCCCTGCTCCTCGCCGCCGAGGACGGATTCACCGCGCTCTTCAACGGCAAAGACCTGACCGGCTGGAAGAATCCCTATGAATGGGGCAAAGCGGAAGTCGTCGATGACGAGATCCACCTGACTGCAGACAAGAAGTTCTTCCTCGTCACGGAGGAACAGTTTGCCGATTTCATCTTCGAAGGCGAAGTGCATCTGCCCGAGGGCCAGGCGAATTCCGGCTTCATGTTCCGCTGCCATGTCGAGCCGAACAAGGTCTACGGCTACCAGGCCGAGATCGATGGATCGGACCGCCGCTGGTCGGGCGGGCTCTACGACGAGGGGCGCAACCAATGGCTCTGGCCCAGCCAGAAGGGCCGCACGAAGGTGGATGCTGCCCTCGCCCACGAAGCCGAGTCGCAGGCCCATTTCAAAAAACCCGAAGTCCGCGACGCCCTGAAGCGCAACGACTGGAACAAGATCCGCATCACCTGCAAGGGGAACCGGCTCACCATCGAACTCAACGGCGTCGTCACTACCGAATACACCGATGAGACCGATGCGAAAGGCTACCTCGGCATCCAGCACCACGGCGAAAAAGGCCAGACCTACCGCTTCCGCAATCTGCGCATTAAAGCCCTTTGAAAATTAAAGCGATGGAACTCACCCTCCCGAAATGGTACGATCTCCACACCCACTTCCGCGAGGGGGCGAATGTGAGCCTTTATGTGGCGGACCATCTCGCGATGGGCTGCGCGGGCGCCCTCGCGATGCCGAACACGCGGCCTCCGGTGTCAGCGGTCTCGGGGGCGGATTCCAAGACGGCCCGGACGATCGAGGCCTACCGGGATGAACTGCTCGAGGCGGGAGCGTCCGCCTTTGACCAGCTCATCATCCCCCTTTACCTCACCGGCGGGACGACAGCGGAAATGATCCGGTCGGGGGCACAGTCGGGCCTGCTCCGCGCCTGCAAGTACTACCCGCCCCACGGCACGACCAACTCCGAGCATGGCGTGCCGATGGACGAATGGATCGGCGGCGACGTCTTCCGCGCGATGGAGGAGCACGGAATCGTCCTCTGTATCCACGGAGAGCAACACGGCCTGAGCGGTTCGGCCTATTTTGATGCCGGCCAGACAGCGGAGTCCGTTTTTTACGCTAAAAGTCTACCCCGTATCGTCGAGGCCCATCCGCGTTTGCGCATCGTCTGCGAGCATATTACCACGGCTGAGGCCGCCGCCTTTGTGGCCGGGGCTCCCGATCATGTCGGCGCGACGATCACGCCGCAGCACCTGCTCTATACTGTCGGGCACCTCATCCAGGGCCTGAAGTATCATCTCTACTGTCTGCCCGTCGTGAAGTTCGAACGGGACCTCTCCGCGCTGCGCGAGGCGATCCTGACTCCGGGGCAGTCGAAATTTTTCGCCGGCACCGACAGCGCCCCGCACAGCACCAAAGCCACCGAATGCGGCTGCGCGGCGGGATGCTACACCGGTGGCTGCGCGCCGCAACTCTACGCGATGGCCTTCGAAGCAGCGGGAGCCGATCTCTCCACCCCCGCTGGAGTGGACGTCTTCACCCGCTTCCTCTGCAGCAACGGCCCGGCCTTTTACGGGTTCGAGGGATCAAAAGAAACCTTCATCCTGAAACGCGGGAGATCTCTTACCGAGCCCCATCTGACCGAGGATGGACCGATCGTTCCCCTGCCCTACGGAATGGGCCTGACCCTCGAGTGGAGCGTCGCCGGAGTGTAGCCCCCTTTCCCCCTTGCCTGGTAGCAATGAAAATCAGGCCAGGCCGAAATTCTGTTTGCCCATCTGCCGATCTTGTAGCATTATCCCGGCCCGTCCCATGAGGGTCTTGGAAAACGGGGCATTAGCTCAGTTGGTAGAGCACCTGCATGGCATGCAGGGGGTCAGCGGTTCAAATCCGCTATGCTCCACGTTTTCCCCGTTCGGACAGGCAACGCGCCTGCCGCCCTCGCCCCGACCCTCACCTTTCGGCATGATCGGGCCGCGACTTGAGGTCACAAAAAAACCGGCTGGACAGATGCCCACCCGGTTTCTTCGAGAACTTTTGCTCAATCGATCAATAGTCGTATTTCAGCACGCCGGATCCGCTGATCCTTTGACGCCCTTTTTTCTTGGGATCAATCGCCCGGCGAAGCTTGATCGTGCCCACTTCTTCATTGAAAAGGGATCGACGACGCACGATCAAGCTAGTGCTGAAGGAGTCCGAAATGCTACCGCCTATCACCGGCACCCGCACCGAGATTCTGACGGGGTATCGGCCCGTGAGTCGACTCTCCGGGGTGCGCGTGCCGACATCGCTCGTCACATTGCCGCTGAATTTGCCCTCGGTGTCAAAAGGACCATATTCCCCTTTGCCCACAAAGCGGCCATGGATGGCCTGCCTCGTTGAGCTGTTGAAAAGAGAGCCTTTGAAATCGACTTTCGCCTTGATGTCACCCGCCTGCATTCCGCCTGCGGCGATTAGCATCGCAAGCCCCGTAATTATAAGTGACGTTTTTTTCATACCTTTATTATTCTTCCCTCGTCCAGCCGATAGCTTACTCACCGCGCGGAGTGGAGTCAATCGCTATGAGGTCTCAAGTGAGGCGAGAGAGCAAGGCCGTGGCGAGATTGAGGACGAGGAAAAAGCCGCACATATCAGTGCAGGTCGTCAGGATCGGCCCCGAGGCGAGCGCCGGATCGACCTTCAGCCGTTTCAAGAGCGGCGGGACACAGCCACCGAGGAGCGCCGAGAGAACGGTGTTCAGGGCGAGGGAGCCGCCGAGGACGAGCCCGAGGTAGACATTGGACTTCCACAGCGCCGCGATCACTCCAAGGATCGCACCGAGGACGAGCCCGAGGACGCCCTCTTTCCACACGATGCGCATGTACCCGTGGGGTTTGATCAATCCGAGGGTCAACTCGCGGATACTCACCGCGACGGCCTGATTCCCCGAGCAGCCGCTCATGCCCGAGACGATGGGGAGACCGATGCAGTCCCTCTTTTCAAAGATACCGCGCAGTTTGTCAAAGTCGTGCGACACCCTCACCGAGACCGGACTGCCGATCATGATCCCGGCGACGGGGCGATTCCGCGCGGTGAGGACGAGGTCGCGCAATCGGATGACACCGCGCAGGTGTCCCTCGCCGTTCACGAAGTAGACATACTGCACATCCATGTCACCGTAGCGATCCGCGTGCTCGCCGAGTTCAGTGAGGACGTCACCAATCGTCGCTCCCCCGGGAAAGGAAGCGAAGGACTCGTTCATCAGCCCGCCCGCAGTATCCCACGCATAGGCGTAACGCTCGCGCGGGTGCTCGGCCTCGTCGGGATCGTCGAATTCGGCGAGAACGGCCTCACTTTCCGAGCGATGTATCTCGCGCAGAAAATCCGCGCCTATCCCCCCCCCCGGGGAGCTCTTCGACGATATCGGCGGCGACCTCCGGTGAAAAGTTCTTCGAGAATGCCGACCGCCTGCGCTTAGGGTAGAATCTCGAGCAACTCGGCCGCAGACGCAGCGTCGAGCAACTACACAAAAAAAGGCGGTCACCCGTGAGAGGGACCGCCTTTCGATAGAATCGGTTCGCCGCGCGAAGCGGGAGTCAGATCACTTGGGCATGATGACCGCGTCGATCACGTGGATGACGCCGTTCTTGCCGACGATGTCGGTTTTGACCACGTTGGCACCGTCGATCATCACGGCGCCGTCTTTGACCGTGATGGTCGCTTCGGCACCGTTGACGGTCGCGACTTTGCCCGCCTTGACGTCCGCAGCCATCACCTTGGCGGCGACGACGTGGTAGGTCAGGATACCGGCGAGCTTCTCTTTGTTCTCGGGCTTGAGGAGCATCTCGACAGTGCCTTCGGGGAGCTTGGCGAAAGCTTCGTTGGTGGGGGCGAAGACCGTGAACGGGCCGTCACCGGAGAGCGTCTCGGCGAGGCCGGCCGCTTTCACTGCTGCGACGAGCGTGGAAAAATCTTCGTTGCCGGCGGCGATCTCGACGACGGTCTTGTCGGAGGGACCGGCGAAGGCAGGAATCGAGATCGAGGCGAGGAGGGTGAGAGCGAAGGCTGATTTGAGGAGTGATTTCATAGGATTTTATTTCGTTGGTTAACGGAACGCCCGACCTTAGATTATCGGCACCGCTTCCGCCAAATGTGCTACGGCAGTCCTTCAAAAAAGGTTCGACATTATTTAAACATTTTTTCGACATTCTTTAGACAACATATTTTGATAGGTTGATGCGTTCGTTCGTCCATTCCTCATGACCCGATTCCGACTCTTCTCTTCACTGCTCCCCCTCCTCCTCGTCTCGGCAGGCGTCGCTTCGGCGAGCCGCCCGCAAGTAGCGAGGGTCTACGGGAAAATACAGTTCGTGAGCAGCTTCCCGGACTATAAGGTCCAGGTCGTCGATTCTTTTGCCGATCTTCACGTCCAGAGAGTGAGCGCCTTTGCCAATGCTCCGGGAAAATGGCTAATCGTAGAAAGCTTCCCTGACTTCAAAATTCAGATTGTGAACAGCTTTCCTGATTTTAAGATCAAGTATGTCGACAGTTTCCCCGGGCTTCCGCAATAGCCTCCGTCTTTTCCTCATTGGTCTGCTCCTCGCCGCCGGTGCCGCTCGTGCGAACGGGCTCGAAGAGATCGGTCCCTGCACCTACGTCGCGACGGACTGGGCCGACGGCGATTCCTTTCTCGTGAAACTGCCCGACGGGAAGGAAAAAGTATTCCGCCTCTACTTCGTCGATTGCATCGAGCAATCGGTGAGCGACACCAGCGACAAGCGCCGGCTCCGGGAGCAGTCGCGCTACTTCGGAGTAGACGACTACCTCATCTCGGTGGAGCACGGGAAAAAGGCCTCTGCCTTCACCGCCGCCGCCCTGAGCCGCCCCTTCACGATCCACACCGCCTACGCCGACGCGAGAGGGCGCTCCGGCTCCCCTCGCTATTATGCGTTCATCCGGACCGAGGGCGGGGGCGACCTCGGCCATCTCCTCGTTGAAAACGGGCTGGCGCGAGCCTTCGGGCTCGGAAGGGAGACGCCAAGCGGCACCCCGCGCGACGAGTGGGAAGCCTACCTCAAAGACCTCGAACTCGTCGCCGCGATCGGCCACAAGGGCATCTGGGCCCACTCGAACGCCCGGAAGATCGTCGCGATGCGCAAAGAGGAACGCGACGAACTGCGCGGGCTCAAGGCCATCGCCGCCGCCCTCGCCGTCGCCCCGCCCTCCGAACCGATCGACGTCAATACCGCCTCGCTCGAGGATCTCATGCGGGCCGGCCTGCGCGAGTCCCTCGCGGATGCGGTTGTGCTGAAGAGGCCTTTTGTAAGGATCGAAGAACTCCTCGACGTCAAAGGGATCGGCCCGGCGACGTTCAAAAAGGTAAAACCCTATCTCATCGTGGCGACAGCTCCGGCCGGGAAAGCCGCACCTTGATCTTTGCTCCATTCACTGTTTCACTACGGGTCTATGGATCGTGATCAAAACCTCTCCCGCTTTCTGCAATCCGATGGTCGCACCGTCATCGTCCCGATCGACCACGGCACCGCCATCCCCGTCACCGGCATGGAGGACCCGATAGGGTTGATCGAGGCGCTCAACCCTGTTGTGGACGGCTACGTCGTCAATCTCGGTCTCGCCCTCGCCGCCGCCGACGCGCTCGAGGGCAAAGGGATCTGTCTGCGCACCGACTGCTACAAGCCCCGCTACGGTGACAATCTCGACGAAGGCAGCTACCGTCTCTACGGCGCTGAAGAGGCCCTCACGGTCGGGGCGCACGCCGTCATGAACATGCTCTACACCCACCATTCGAATGAGGCGGGCATTTTCCGCGAAGCGGCCGAGCTCATCAGCGAGAGCCTCGACGCCGACATCCCCGTCATCCTCGAAGCGCTGCCCTTCGGGATCGGTCGCCCCGCCGACTACACCCTGGAAAATATAGGATTCACCGTGCGCGCCGCCGCCGAGTTGGGAGCCGACATCGTCAAGACCGCCTACCCGACCGGCGCGAGCGCGGATGAGTTCCGCGCCATCGTCGAAGCCTGCTTTGTCCCCGTCATCATTCTCGGAGGCTCGGCTCTCGGTGACGACAAGGCGCTGCTCACGATGGTGAAAAATGCGATCGATGCCGGCGCCGCCGGGATCGCCGTTGGACGTAACGTCTGGCAGCATCTCCAACCCGCCAAAATCGCCGCAGCCCTCCACGCAGTCGTGCATGATGACGCCACCGTCGCCTCGGCCTTGAAGTGCCTTTCGTGAATCTAGTTCTTCCTCCGTTCCTTACTCTCGCTCTCGATCCTAATCCTAATCCTAATCCTAATCTTAATCCTAATCTAAACGGGCGTCCCTCGACGTTCACTGATTAAGATTAAGATCAAGATTAGGAGTAAGGGAATGACAATGTGAATGAGCCAAAAGCCAAAACACCCATGATCCTCCCCAGCCTCCAATACGCCGGACGTGTCCTCCGCACCGCCGACAAGCGACATCTCGCGAAATTCATGTGGAACTTCGGGGTCAAGGGAATCCACTCGGTCAATCTCTACAAAAAGCGGATGAAGGAGGGCATTTATTTTCCCCCTTTCATCTACATCTCCATCCTCAACAGTTGCAACCTGCGCTGCCAGGGCTGCTGGGTCGATGTCGACAAACCGCAGGTCAAACTCGACCTCGCCGACCTCAACAAAATCGTCAACGAAGCGAAATCCCACGGGAACTCTTTTTTCGGAATATTAGGCGGAGAGCCCTTCATGCACAGCGAGTTGCTCGACTTTCTGGCCGAGCATCCCGACTGTTTTTTCCAGGTCTTCACCAACGGTCAGATGATCACGGAGAAGAAAGCCAAACAGCTCCGGCAGCTCGGCAATGCGACCCCGCTCATCTCGATCGAGGGCACCGAACTCATCGCCAACGAGCGCCGCGGCGGCAAAGACGTCCTCAACCGCACCCTCAAAGGCCTCGATCACTGCCTTGAAAATAAGCTTCTCACCGGAGTCGCGACGAGCCTTTGTCAGACCAACATCGACGACCTGCTCACCGAGACGTGGCTGCGCAAGCTGATCGACCGGGGCGTTCATTATGCCTGGTATCACACCTATCGGCCCGTCGGCCCCCAGCCGAACGAGGCCCTCGCCCTCACCCCTGAGCAGGCCCGCCGCGTCCGCGAGTTCGTCGTCAACATGCGGGTGAAGCTGCCCCTCGGCATCATCGACGCCTACTACGACGGAGAAGGTCGCGCCCTCTGCCCCATGGCCAACGGCATTTCCCACCACATCTCCCCGACCGGCGCGATTGAGCCCTGCCCCATCATCCAGTTCGCTACCGAAAACATCCGCGACGGGTCGATCTACGACAGCCTCACGAAGTCGGAATTCATGAAGGATTTCCGAGAGACCGCCGCGAAACACACCCGCGGCTGCATCGTCCTCGAGCGTCCCGACCTCGTCAAAGCCCTCGCCGAGAAACACTCCGCGACCGACACCACCATTCGCAAAACCGCCATCGCCGAGCTTGAGGCAATGACCCCTCGCAACAGCCAGTGGCTCCCCACCGGAGAGGAGATTCCCGAGAAGCATCCCGTCTACCGCTGGGCAAAAAGGTGGTGGTTCAATGATTTCGGGGTCTACGACAACATGGATAAGAAAGAAGCGTGAGCTTCGATTCCCGACCTTTGCCATCAGTTTGGCGATCTTTAGCTGAAATCCGCCGCCGGGAGACGGTCCAAACTCCAGAGAGTCGAGCTCAACCGGTCGTAACCCTGGTCACTAAGCCGCCGTTGATCGAAAAATTAAGCCGATCGGGCTGATAATCCATCGTCACCAGCTTCCACTCTCCGTCGATTCTAACCACGCGACTGGAGCGACCTTCGCTCTGAGCGATACTTTCCGCCGCCTCCAAAGTCAGGCCAAGATATCGACCAAATCCGGTTGGCTTGCCTTGATTCGGGTAGTCGTTTCCAGCACGCCACTCTTCGAGGGAGATTCCTCCAGTAGAATCCGAGTCCAACTTAGAGAAGTATTCCTCCAGCGCATTACCGTCGGTGAATGTCGTCACCGCCGCAACTTCCTCAATAGTTACCTGCCCGTTACGGTTTGCATCGAGATTTCGAAAGCCCTTTTTTGCTTCGTCAATAAACGGTCGTGTCCCTCTCGGGAGGTTCACTCCACGGTGTTCGGCGAATTCAAGAAGAGAGATCGAGCGATTGCGATTTCGATCCATTCGTCGAAAAAGACGATTGTCCGAAGGCTGCCCTCCTCCTGCGAACTCTTCCCGGCTGAGACGACCGTTGCCATCCAGATCCGTGACTGAGAACTCATCGATTAGACTTTTCACCACTCTAGGCGGGGACGGTTTTCCCCTTTCAACCAGCGAGGCCTTGGCGGGAGGCAAGGAAAAAAGAGCCAGACACGCGAGAGAGGTGGACAGGAACGTTGGTTTCATCTGGAGGGAGTAGCGAAAACCTGGAGAGACTTACCGATGATAGCAAATTGTCGAGACGGATCAAGCGTCGAATTGTAAAGGCCCCGAAAATCGGGGATTGAAAGGATTTCCCCCATTTGCCCCTGCCCCGCTTCGCGGGTAGACTGAGCGCTTCGCCATGCTGCCCTGGTTTCAGAACAATCAATTCCCCCTCTACCTCGCCCCGATGGCGGGAGTAACGGACCTCGTCTTTCGCCGCATCTGCAAGGAGCTCGGGGCCGACGTCATGGTGACCGAGTTCGTCTCGGCCGAGGGCATCATGCAGGCCGACGAACGCACCCGCATCTACACCGAGTTCGACGACGAGCAGCGGCCCGTCGGGGTCCAGCTCTTCGGCGCCGACGGTCCCCGCATGGCCGAGGCGGCGAAAAAGATCATCGACTGGAAGCAGCCCGACTTTATCGACATCAACTTCGGCTGCCCCGTGAAAAAGGTCGTCTCAAAAAATGGCGGCTCCTCCCTCCTCCGCGACTGCCCCGTCCTCGCGCAAGTGGCCTCATCGATAGCAAAAGGCGTCGGCGACCGGGTCCCCGTCACCGCGAAAATCCGAATCGGCTGGGACCAGAGCCTCATCAACGCGCCGGAAGTCTGCCATATCCTTGAAGACTGCGGGATGCAGGCCATCGCCATCCACGGGCGCACCCGCGCCCAAGGCTACTCGGGCGAGGCGGACTGGGAAGTCATCGACGCGTGCAGCCGCACCGTCTCAGTCCCAGTAATTGGAAATGGCGACATCCAGTCTGGCATGGACGTGGAGCGTCGCCGCCACGGCACGGGCGTCAGCGGGGTCATGATCGGCCGCGCCGCGATGCAATACCCCTGGATCTTTCGCGACGCGAAGCGATACCTTGAAACCGGAATCCATCCTGACCCTGTTTCCTGCGAGGAAAGGTGGGAACTGATCCTGCGGCACGCCCGTCTCCTCATCGAGTGGGGCAAGTTCCCCACCGAGCGGCACGCCATGCAGGCCTTGCGTTCGCGGCTGATGGCCTATTCCAAGGGACTCCGGCACGGCAAACTCCTCCGCAGCCGCTTCTCCGTGGTCAACTCCGTCCCCGAACTCGAGGACATCGCCGCCGATTACCTGGCCGCGACCTTTGACGACATCGAAGCCCTCGCGGCCTCCGCATCGGCCTGACTGGGCGAGATGTGCGGCTCGACCGTGTCGAAGCGGTAGACCCCCTCGAGCTGACGGGAGTCGGCGATGAGCTTTTCCAGATCGGCCAGCATACGCTCTCCGCGGGTCTTCCGGGCCCCCATCTGACGCAGGAACCGCTGCATACCTCGCACCGCTTCGGGCATCTTCACACAGGCAATAAGAAAGAGCACGAAGAGCGAGGCACTGAAAAAGGCAAGGTATACGATCGATACCGGAGGCAGAGAAGTCATGGAAAACTAGGATTCCAATAATATTAACAAATTTTAAGAAATTTAAAACTTATTATTTACATTTTTTTAAATTTATTTGTGCCAATACAATCAAGCTTTGCCACCTGCCTGTTGAGCTTTTGCGAGCGGTGCCCTAGATTGGGCGGCTCAATCCTCGCTGCTATTCCCAACCAATGCTCGCCGTCATCTCCCCTGCCAAGACTCTGGACTTCGAATCCACCTGCCCTCCCCACAAGGCCAGTGAATGCGATTATCTGGCGTCGGCTGACGAATTGATCACCCTGCTTCGCAAGAAGACCCGCGCCCAGTTGGCTGAGCTAATGAGTATCAGCCCCGCCCTCGCCGACCTCAACTACGGACGATATAGTGCTTGGTCGCTTCCCCTCACCGAAGACAATGCCCGCGCCGCGATCTTTGCGTTCAAAGGCGACGTCTACACTGGGCTCACCCTCGACACCTATTCCAGCGCGGACCTTCGCTTTGCCCAGAAGCACCTCCGCATCCTCTCGGGTCTCTACGGGCTGCTGCGGCCTCTGGACCTCATGTCTCCCTACCGACTCGAGATGGGGACCGCTCTGAAGACGAAGCAGGGAAAAAATCTCTACGAGTTCTGGGGGGGGGGGCTCACCGAGGGCGTCAATGCCGCGCTCACCAAATCGGGCTCGGCGGTTCTTGTCAATCTGGCCTCGCAGGAATACTTCAAAGCCGTCCCGACGGGGAGGTTGGAGGGACGCATCGTGACCCCGCACTTCAGAGAGAAGAAGAACGGGGAATACAAGATCGTCAGCTTTTTTGCGAAAAAAGCCCGGGGAATGATGGTCGATTACATCATCAAAAACGCGATCACCGATCCCGAGCCGATGAAGTCCTTTGACACGGACGGCTACCGGTTCAATCCTGCTCTCGGCGATTCCGATAACTGGGTCTTTACCCGGGGCTGAGCCCGTCGACTGCTGCCTCCCCACGCTCTCATGCTCTCGCTTCCCCGCCTCTTGACCGTCATCCTCCCGCTCGTCGGGCTGGCGTCGTGGGGGCCGATGTCGCGGTCACTGACGGCGCAGGAGAGTCCGGCCGGCGGCTCGCTCGTGATTCAAGACTCCCCGCCCGCAGCCACGACGCCAGCCCCCACGACGCCAGCCCCCACGACGCCAGCCCCCACGACGCCAGCCCCCACGACGCCAGCCCCCACTCCGCCCGCAGCCACTCCGCCCGCAGCCGCACCCACGACAGATCCCGAGCCTGTCTCCATCGCCCCCGTGATTGCCCCACTGAAGCTCGATATCGCCCGCCGCGATCTCAAGAATTTCCTCACCGATCCTGAGGCACTCACGGCCTACCGAGGGCCCGATGGCCTGACCGATTCGCTACCGGAGGTCTTCGTGATCGGCTCGAACGCGGTTCCTCGAGCTGTTTTCTGGGATCCCCTCGCCTGCCGTCTCCTCGGGGTGCTCGATCTCGAGGCACCTGTGCCGCCCGCAACTGCCCCGGTTGTAGCGCCCGCATCGAACGACGTGGAGCAAGAGAACGCCCCCGTTGAGAGCGAGACACCGGAAGCACCAGCGCCCCCTTCCCCCTACCTTCTCCTTGCGGCGGGCCCGGCGCCCCTCACCGGCTCGGGCGGGGCAGGCGGAGCCCCGCGGTATTTCGGCTTTCGCCTCGTCGGCGGCATGCCCGAGTTCCTCTACACCTTCGGCTTACTCACGGTAGAGGAACGGCTCTGGCTCGAGGAAGAGGGCACGGTGCTGAAGCAACGTTTTTCCGTGCGCGATGCCAGGCGCGGCATTCAGCTGACCCTTCCCGAGGAGTGGAGACGGCGCGCGACCGCCTCTGTCGGCACCTGGAAAAAGAACGTCCTTTCCGTCCCCAACGAGTCCACCGGCGAAGTCATCCTGACCTACCGTCTCACCGAAGTGGCCCCCGAACCCGCTGATTCCAATTGAGCCGCAAAGTTTCATCCCCGGGTTCTTCGTCGATGCTCCTTGCCGTGCTCGTCGCGACGGCAATCTTCGCGGCGAGTGCGCTCCGTGCTCAGACGGAGGAAGCAGCCGTCGATGCGAATCCTCCAGTCAGCACCGCACGGTCCTTCGTCCAACTGAAGCAGCAGGACAAAACGCCCACAGTGCGGGCAATCGTGCCGCTTGACGGGGCCAACGTCTTTTTCCTCAATCATCGGGGACAGATCGGCATCGCGAAATTCAGCCCCGGTCTCAGCCAGATCGGGTGGCAGTTTTACTCCGAGGTGAAGCTCTCTGCTCTGCCGGCGATCACCCTGGGGCCCCATTATTCCGTCATCACCGCCTCAGGCAACGAAGTGACCCAGTCCTTCGACACCGATCAGGATGTTTCCCTCGACTTCTTCCAGGCGCTCGTTCAGGACTGGCCGGGTCGTGACGCCGGGGTTGTCATCACTGCCGGTCCGGTCGCGGATCCCTTCGGCCGTATCCTCTTTGCCCTCTCTCCCGCTCCCGCGAAGCCCGGCGATCCTCCGCGCGCGCGCATCGTCGCCTGGCACCCGACCGCAAAAGGTCTCGTCACTGTGACCGAGAGCGAGTTGCGGGTCGATGCTTTCGCAGTGAACCGGGCCGGGCTACTCGCCGCGCGCCTCCACATGCCGAATTACCCTGACGGCTATTTCCTTTCCCTCACCGGTCTGCCGCCATTCGTCGCCGAGCAGCCCGACGCCATTCCCGATCCCATGCCGGCCACTCTACCCTCTCTGGTGATCCCGGCAGGACTGACAAAAAAGGCCCCCCCGACTCAGCTTTGCTTCTTTCGGGAAAACGAAAAAGAGAAGCTCCTCCTCACCTGCCCCGAGTCAAGACAACTCATCGAGATCGTCCCGGAGAATACCGAAGGCATCTGGCAGGGATCCATCCTCCTCCGTTCCGTGGTCTCTGCGCCAATTGAGGCGCTCGTGGAGATGTCGCCGGGCATGGTCCTCGGCGGTGGTGACGAAGGTTTCCTCCCCCTCACCGGTGCGGCTGAGCCCTATCGTATCACCAGACTCGGTCTCGCAAAAGACGGCATCGTGCTCGACTTCAATCGTCCCGTGGATCGTCTGCAGGCGGTCCAGACGGGCAATTACACGATCAAGGCTCTCGCGGCCACGGCCAGCACCGATCTCATCGTCTCAGATATCGTGATCGAGTCAGACGGACGCACCGTGGTGCTGAAGACCGGTGCGATCCCTGCCGGGACGGTGCTGCGCGTGGTCTGCAAAAGCGCGCCGTCGGAAACGGGTGAATCGCTTCTCAGCCCCGAGTGCTTTTACACAGTCCACGCCCGCGGCCAGTAGAAGACGAGGGAGGTTGGACATTCCAGTCCACCTCTTCCCTGTCGGCGGGGCATTGGGCTGGAAAGAAAAAAGGCCGATCTTCCGGTAAGGAGGTCGGCCCTGAGTTTCTAAAATTCAACGAAGGTCGTCCGGGTCAATCCAGCAGATCGGCAGGAACGGTCCCGCCGTTTTCCGCCAGCTTCTTCATGACCTGCTTGTGCAGCCACATGTTCATCTCGGCCGAGCCTTTGCTGTCGATGTCGGCCTGGATGTAGCCAAGCTCGAGGGCGAGTTCTTTGCGGGCACCAAAGCTGCTGTCCATGCCGACGAGCTTCAGGAGATCGACGATGGAGCGCTTCCAGTCGAGGTCTTCGGAATTCTCTTTGGCCATGGCCGCGAGGTTGGCCTCGACATCCACGACCGAGACCGCCACGGGCGCTGACGGTGCTGCTTCTGCCACGGCCTCTGACGGTGCAGCCGCAGTTGCATCGGCCTCAGCACCCGGCGCGGCGTCCACAACTATCGCCTCGGGAGCCGGAGTCGGTGGCGCGTCTTCTTCGCTCTTGCCGAAAATCCGGCCCATTAGTTTGGAGAACATACTCATGGGTAATGATGTTAGTCAGCCACCCTGCCTTGACAAGTATCAATATCGAAAGGTATCACTTTCCTTTCCCGGAAGGTCTCAAATCCCACCGAATCATTGCGAATCAACTGATTCAGCCTACCTTCTCCCGACACCATGACGAATCCTCCCCGGAAGACCGCCCTGTTCTTTTCCCTGCTTCTCTGCCTTCCCCTAATCTCCGGCGGTCAGGGCCTCTTTGATCGCGATGCCAATGCCGCAATCTATCGCAAGGCCAAGCAATACAATCTCGTCTCCGTGGAAAAAACGGTCCCCGGCGCTTTCATCGAGATGCGGTATAAGATCACCTCGGCGGCGAATCGTCCGCTCTACCGCACCGAGATGCCCTGTCTCATTCACCGCTCGACGGCGGAGAAGCTCAACAAAGTCAGCAAGGTGCTCGCAGCAAGCGGCTACGCGCTGAAGATCTGGGACGCCTGGCGACCGCCCGAGGCGCATCAGGCTCTCTGGGACGCGGTGCAGGATCCGAACTTCGTCGTCCCTCCGAGCAAGGGACTCTCGTGGCATTGCTATGGAATCTCCGTCGATCTCACTCTCGTGACCCTCGACGGCAAGCCCGTCGCGATGCCGTCCGACTTCGACGAGTTCTCGCCGCGCGCCGCTTCGAATTACACCGGAGGCGATCCGGAAATCGCCCGACGTGTCACCTTGCTGCAGAATGCGATGCGGGACGCCGGCTTCCGCGTCATCAAGTCCGAGTGGTGGCACTTTGACGACATAAACGCCAAGGGAGGGATCCGCAACGTCACCGCTGCGGACCTCGGCATCCGCATGCCGTGAGGAGTTTGAGCCATGGAAAATACCGCCATCGAGATCGTCCGCGATTTGCAGAAAGCGGGCCACGAGGCCTATCTCGCCGGCGGTTGCGTGCGCGACAGGCTCCGCGGAGTCACCCCCAAAGATTACGACATCGCCACCAGCGCGCGGCCCGATGAGATCCTGAAGCTCTACCCCCGTGGCGACACCATCGGGGCGCACTTCGGCGTCATCCTCGTGCGACGCGGCAGCCATCATTTTGAAATTGCGACATTTCGGGAAGACGGCACCTACACCGACGGACGCCACCCCGAGTCCGTCACCTTTTCCACGAGCGAAGCCGACTCCCGACGGCGCGACTTTACGATCAACGGCATGTTCTACGATCCCCTTGGGGACAGGGTAATCGACCACGTCGGCGGTGAAGCCGATCTGCGGGCGGGCCTCATCCGGGCGATCGGTGTGCCCCTCGATCGTTTTGAGGAAGATTACCTGCGCCTCCTCCGAGCGGTGCGTTTTGCGACACTGCTCGATTTTGAAATCGAGGCGACGACCTGGTCCGCGATGTGCTCCGTCGCCGATCGCATCCCCCGCATCAGTCCCGAGCGCATCCGCGAAGAACTCGATCGTCTCTGGCTCAGCCCGTCACGGCTGCGGGGCTTCGACCTGCTCGTCGCGAGCGGGCTGATGCAGGCGATCCTGCCCGAGATCATCGACCTGCAGGGCTGTGAGCAGCCTCCGCAATGGCATCCCGAGGGGGACGTCTTTGTCCACACGCGCCTCATGCTCTCGCAGCTCCCTGCCGGGGCGAGCCTGCCGCTGGTGCTCTCAGTGCTCTTCCACGACATCGCGAAGCCCGCCACCTACACCTACGACCCGGAAGAAGATCGCATCCGCTTTTCCGGCCACGACCATATTGGCGCGCAGATGACCGAGGGCATCCTCAAGCGACTGCGGTATTCCAACGCCGTCATCACCGCCACCGCTTCGGCGGTGGCGCATCACATGCAGTTCAAAGACGTGCGAAAAATGCGCACCTCGACCCTGAAGCGCTTCATGGCGCGGGAAAATTTTGATGATGAACTCGAGTTGCATCGCGTCGATTGTGCGGGGAGCAATCGTCTTTTCGAGAACTACGACTTCGTCGTCGATAAGCGGCACGAGTTCGGTGCCGCGCAGACGCCCCTGCTCCCGCCCCGATTTATCAATGGAGGTGACCTCATCGCCTGCGGCATGATGGCAGGCCCTGCCTTCGGGAAGATCCTGACCGAGGCACAGGATCTCCAACTCGAGGGTACCCTCACAAGCCGCGACGAGGCCCTCCTCTGGCTCGATCAGCGACTGGCGGAGTCTCAACAATGAAGACGCCATCACACCCTGGATCAGGAGTTGACGCGGGGCGCAGCCTTGCTTCCATTGGTGTCTTTGATTTAGTCCGCCGATGATGACGCCCTTCTTTCACCGCTCCTCGCTTTTTTCACTCAGCCTGTTTGCCTTCGCTCTACTTTCGTCACTGGCGCATTCGTCCCGAGCAGAGGAAAAATCGGCCGATACCACCCAGTGGCACGATCTCTCGGATCTCCCGGAGTGGGGCGTCGAGGGCCAGGGCTGGATGCCCGTCGATCTGAAATCGCGCTACGACCGTCTCCCCGCCAAAGCGGAAAAAATCGTGCGCCCTCCCGTCTGGGATCTCAGCCGCCACAGTGCGGGCCTCGCCTTCCGGTTCAACACTGACGCGACTACCATCCAGATCCGCTACACCGTCGGTGGCAAGTCGCTCGCACTGCCTCACATGCCGGCCACCGGGGTGAGCGGGGTCGATCTCTACGCCCTCGACGAAGGCGCCTGGAAATGGGTCGATGTGACCCGGCCGAAAGAAGCCACCACGGTCTACGCCATCGCCGGACTCGATCCCGGCAAGCGCACCTACATGGGCTACCTGCCGCTTTATAACAGCTCCGTAAAGCTTGAGATCGGCGTTCCGAAAGGGGCCGCCTTCGAGCCCATCGCGCCCCGGACCGGGAAACCGATCGTCTTTTACGGCACCTCCATCACCCACGGGGCCTCCGCCTCGCGCCCCGGACTCTGCCATCCCGCCATCCTCGGGCGGCGTCTCGACCGACCCGTCATCAACCTGGGGTTTTCCGGGAACGGCAAGATGGAGCCCGAGGTCGGCGCCCTCCTCAGTGAAATCGATGCCGCCGTCTACGTGATCGACTGCCTCCCCAACATGACCGGTCCCGAAGTCGCCGAGCGTGCCGAGGCTCTCGTGCGCCAGCTCCGCGAGGCGAGGCCGGGAACGCCTATCATTCTTGTCGAAGACCGTTCGTTCACGAATTCCTGGATCTTTAAAGCCCGGCGGGACCGCCATGCGGAAAATAGAGCTTCCCTAATCCGCGCCTTTGATCTACTCGTAACCTCTGGTGTGAAGAACCTCCATTACATTGAGGGCGAAAATCTGCTCGGGGACGACACCGAGGGTGCCACCGACGGTTCCCACCCCAACGATCTCGGCTTCATGCGCCAGGCCGACCTCTTCGAACCCGTCCTGCGCCAAGCCCTCGGGCAAAACTAAGCCCTTTTTCTTTTCTCCTGACCCAAAGCCCCTAACACATGACAAACTTCATCATCATCGGCCTCATCGTTCTGGTCGTCCTCGTCATTTTCATGATCCTCGCCAAGTTCATAGGGCTATGGATCCGTGCGCGAGTGTCGAATACCCCCATCAAACTACTCAACCTCGTCGCGATGTGGATCCGGAAAGTCCCGACATCTCTCATCGTCGACAGCCGCATCACCGCCGCCAAAGCGGGACTCGACTTCACGACGGATCAGCTCGAGGCCCACTACCTCGCCGGGGGTCACGTCGCCGATGTCGTCCTCGCCCTCATCGCGGCGGACAAAGCGGGTATCCCCCTCTCCTTTGACCGCGCCTGCGCCATCGATCTCGCCGTGAAAGGCACCTCCAAGACCGTCCTCGAGGCGGTGCGGACCTCCATCAATCCCGCCGTGATCGACTGTCCCGGCGGCGGCGGCAAGATCGACGCGGTCGCCCGCGACGGCATCCAACTCCGTGCCCGCGCCAAGGTCACGGTGCGGACCAATCTCGACCGATTCGTCGGCGGCGCGACCGAAGAGACCATCATCGCCCGCGTCAATGAAGGCATCGTGACCTCGATCGGCTCGGCCGTATCGCACAAGGACGTGCTGGAAAATCCTGATCACATCTCCAAACGCGTCCTTGAGCGCGGGCTCGACGCCAACACCCAGTTCGAGATCCTCTCCATCGACATCGCCGACGTCGATGTGGGCCAGAACATCGGTGCCAAGCTCCAGGCCAGCCAGGCCGAGGCCGACAAGCAGGTCGCCCAGGCCCGCGCCGAAGTCCGCCGCGCCGCCGCCGTCGCAACCGAGCAGGAGATGTCCGCCCGCACGCAGGAGATGCGCGCGAAGCTCGTCGAGGCCGAGGCCCTCATCCCCATCGCCATGGCCGAAGCCTTCCGCAACGGCAACCTCGGCATCATGGATTATGCCCGCTACCGCAATGTCGTGGCCGATACCGACATGCGCAGCAGCATCGCCAACGAGGTGAAAGAGGACGAAGACTCCAAGGGTGCCTCCAATAAGGTGTGAGGCGCCGGTAGCACCGAGTTGACTGCATGAACGACGATATCCCATGGGCCTACGTGGCGATGATTTTCATCGCCTTCGCGAGCTGGGTCTACAGTCGCCTCAAAGAAGCCACGAAGATTCGCCGTGCCCGGGCCGATGCCAAACGCGACGCGCAGCAGTCCCGCAACCGCGCCCAGCCGGTGCCTGCGCCCTCGCCCTATCGGGCCGCTACGCTGCCGAGGCAGGCGCAGGTCTCCGCCCCGGCACCTGCTCCCAGCGCAGAGATCGAAGTGCCGAAGACCTTTCGCGAACTCTTCGAGATGTTGCAGGAGCAAGCCGCGCCCGCGCCCGCGCCGCTTGCGAGGGAGAGCGAGCGGGCCTCGGCTCCCCCGCCCCTCCCTGCCCCCGACGAGTCGGCCGAACCGGTCCAGTCTGAAGCCGATCGTATTTTCTACGGCTCCGACGAACCGGTGAAGCCTGCTCCGCCCCCGCGGGTCGAACGAGCCCGCGGAAAGACCTCGTCAAACCTCAACCGCATTCTCAAGAATCGCGGCACTCTGCGCGAGGCCCTCATCTTGAAAGAGATTCTCGATACGCCAGTGGCGATGCGGGAGTGAAAAGGCAATCGCCTCTCAGCCCATCATCTCCCTGATCAGCTGCGGCGCCAGAAAGTGGATCAGGGCCAGCCCGACCCCGCTGGCGAGGAGGCTCGCCAGGATGACAAACCCGGCCTCGAAGGCGACGAGCGCCCGCAGGGTCGCAAGATCGGCCCCGAGGTGACGCAGGTGCCGGAACTCTTCTTCCCGCAGTCGATAGGAGAGCAGAAACACGAGGGCCCCGATCGCGAGGGTCGCGATACCGATAGCGAGGAGCAGCCCGAGGACGAAGCGCTGCACACTGAAGACCGTGGCAAAAAGCTCGTCCATCTCCGCTGCCGGCGAGATGAGCTGCAGTCCGCCCGCTTTTGTGAAGCGCCCCTTTATGAGAGCCCGGTCGCGGGCATCGCTCGGGATCACGATCGCGGCAGTGACGGGATAGTCGGCGGTATCGCCGTGAAAGTGAAAGCCGTCCGAATTCCCGGGCGTGATCTCGTTGTATTCGACGACCGAGGCATTGAGCCGCACGACAGAATCCCCCGGGGCAGCGGGCGCGATTTTCTGCTCGTCTCCCAGTTTGTCGGCATCCTCGTGGCCATGCCCGAGACCTTCGATGATCCACGCGGTCTTGAGATCAACAAAAATGGCCTCGTCATCCGGCGACGCGGTGGGAGCGAGGACTCCGACGACGGTCATTTTCAGCGGGTAGACTCCGGCGAGATCGAAGAGAGTTTCGGGCGTCGAGATGACCGCGTCGCCCGGTTTTAATCCGTTGTTCTCCGCGACCTCCGCCCCGACGACGCACTCGCCGAGCCGCAGCAGTTGGCGCCCCTCTTTCACCCCGAGCCGACGGAAATCGAAGTAGTCGAGCGAGGTCCCGACGATGCGATACCCGCCCGCCGAATAGCGGGCATAGATCGGGATGACCTCGGCGAAGCCCGTCTCCGCGACCGCATCGACTTCCCGAAGGGGCAGCGTCGCGACTTGAGGTTTCGTAAAATAGAGTCCGTTGAAGACGAGTTCGAGCGGGCTGCCCGCCTGCCCGAGGAGCAGCGGCGTGCCTTCTGCCCGCGCCCGCAGTTGGGCCTCGACCTTGGCCACGATCAGCCCGATCCCGGCGGGGAGCAGCCAGACGAGGGTGAAAGCCGCGACGAGGAGCAGGGTCTTGACACGATTCCGCTGCAGGTAGCGCAGGCCGAGAAAGAGGACTCCGCTCCCGTTCATTCGGCACCCCCCTCGTTCCGCAAGGTGTCCCGCAGCTCCATCACATCGACGACCCGGGCAAACCTGGGCAGCAGCAGAGGATCGTGGGTGATCATCAGCACGCTCGACCCGATGCGCGCGGCTTCGCCGAGGAGGAGCGAGACGATCTTGTCCTGATTCTCCGGATCGAGGTTCCCGGTCGGTTCGTCGGCGAGGAGCAGCGGCGGCGAGGTCACGAGCCCCCGACAGAGCGCCGCCCTTTGCCTTTCCCCCTGCGAAAGTTGGCGGGGGAATTTCTCGAGATGCGCCGCGATCCCCGCCCGTGTCGCGAGATCGTCACAGCGGGCCACGATCTCGTCGGTGAGCCGCAGTTGCGAGCTGACACGAAAAGGCACGAGGATGTTCTCCCGTATCGTGAGATAATCGAGCAGCTCGAAGCTCTGCGGGACGAGCCCTATCGTCCCGAGCCGGAACCGCTGCCGCGCCGCCACCGCCAGCTCGCTCACGACCTTCCCGTTCACCGTGACGCGACCCCCGCCGGGCGTGAGGATGCCCGAGATCAGATTCATCAGGGTCGTCTTGCCGCAACCACTTGGTCCGATCAGGGCGACCGCTTCGCCTTTTTCCACGGAAAATGCGTCGAAGGAGAGCTGGAAAGCCTCCGCCGGATAGCTGAAACGCACCTTTTCACAAGCGATCATCATGACTCCGGCGCCGCCTCCCGTCGCGAGATCTTCTGGACCCGCTCTTCGTTGAGGAGATCGAGCGCACTGATCCGCCAGGTGTCGTCCGCCGCCGAGACCGTCATTTCGGCCTCGTAGCGGTTCGTGCGTTCGTGGGTATGCCCCCAGTGCGTCACCTCGCCTATCGTGACCCACTCTACCCGGGTGCGGAACTGCCCCCGCGCGAGCCCGCCGCTGCCGGTCTCTTTGCACTCGCGCAGGGCGATCTCGTAGACCCGCACCCTCGGCCCGCCCGAGCTCTCCAACTCGAGAGACTCGCGCATCTCAAGATACACTTCTTCGAGGAGCGGACCGGTCACACTGGCTTCGAGAGTGTCGTAGATGGCCGCCTCGTCGCGGAAGTCAAAGGCGTGGTAGGTATTCCGCAGCAGGGCATAGACGATGTCCTCGACCGCGGCGCCCCCCGGCACGACGACCTCGCGCACCCGCACCTTGAGCGAGAGAAACGCCGCGACCACTCCGCCGACGATGAGCCAGCCGACCCACGCGGGCGATTTCGTTTTCCGCTGGACCACCACGACACCGGCATAGAGCACCATGGCGAAGGCGAGATAGATGAGGTGCCGCAGCGGGCGCGTCTCCCTCGTCTCCAGCCCCGGGATATCCTGCAGGGCAGGCAGGGCGGTCTCGCCACTCTGCTTCCAGACGGTCTTGTTCTCCGTCGGCGTAAGCGCCCGGGCCGAAGGTTTACCACGACTCGCGATCTCGACGACGAGACGCTCCTGCCCCGGAGCGAACCAGAGCCATTCCAGCTCCATCTCCGAAATGCCGCGGGCCTCGGCGGAAAAAGTGAGCCCCACGAGGGCTTCGCTCAGAGGAATGGCATCGCGCTCGTCGGCGACAAAACCCTTTTCCATGTCCGGCACGATGAAACGCACGATGCGCTCGTTGTAGAGAGGCGCTGCCCCGGGCACCTTCACATTCACCCCCGATTCGAAGAGCGTCTTCAGATTCTCCAGCACCGCCTGCTGCTCGATCGGGCCGAGGGTCTCGGACTCCATGCGCCAGGCCTCGCGAAAAGGCTCCACCCGGACGAGGGCCTCGAGCCGGATTTCGAAAGGCTCGACGCTGACGAACCCCCGAATCGCCTCATCGACCGCCCCCGCTCTTTGCAGAGGCAGGAGAGCGAAGAAGATGCCCAGGGCGACCCCGGGGACAAGTCTGGCGACTGGGCAAAACATTGCCGGAACCAAAGCCGCGCCAAGGCAGGCGTCAACTGATTCGAAGATCCTGCTTGCGGGTTTGCAATCGCGCCCGTCTCCAACATTGTCCACAATTCGTAATAAAAGCCATGAAGACGGTTCTTGATTCCGCCGCTATTGTTTGCTTTCTTTCCGCTCACGAAAATTGACCATGCGTAAACGATCAATCCCCCTATTTCTGGCCGGTGCTCTGCTCCCGCTCTCCGTCCACGGCCAGACCGTCGATTTCATGACTCAGGTCAAGCCCCTCCTCGAGGCCACCTGCGTCCATTGCCACCACGCCGAGAAAGCGGAAGGCGAATACCGCATGGACACGATGGAACTCGCCTTTGCCGGTGGTGAGAGCTACCCCGACGAGACCATCGTACCCAAAGACGCCGAGGGCAGCTCCGTCTATTGGATGACGGCCGAGCCTCACGACAGCGCCGACATCATGCCGCCGAAGAAGCCGCTCACCGTCGAGCAGCAGGAGATCCTCAAAGTCTGGATCACCGAAGGAGCCGTCTGGCCCGAAGGTGTCGTCCTCGAGGAAAAACCCCGCATGGATTTCAAAATCAATGTCCTTCCCCTCCTCAGCAAGGGAGGTCCCTTCAAAGCCGAAGAGCAAAAGATGCTCCGCCTCTGGGTCGAGCAGGGCGCAGTCTGGCCTGCCGAATACAAGCTCGGCGGCAGTGAAGCCGATACTGCGGCCGTCGGTCCCGCCGACAACGCCGAGCTCGTGGCAAAGATCCGTGAAAACATCCTCGCCAACTCCACCGAGAAAACGGAAGCCGAGATGAAAGACTACACCGGCACGATCCCCAAGACGGGAGTGAAGTTCGACATGGTCCCCATCAAGGGCGGCGAGTTCCTGATGGGCAGCCCTGCCGATGAAAAGGGGCGCCTCGAGGACGAAGGTCCCCAGCACAAGGTCAAAGTCGAGCCCTTCTGGATGGGCAAATTCGAGGTCACCTGGAACATGTACGAGCCCTTCATGATCACCGGTGTCGCCCGCAACAAAGACGGCTCGCCCGAGAGCATTCCCGACGGTGCCGAGCCGATCGACATCATCTCCAGCCCCACCACGCCCTACACCGAGATGAGCTTCGGCATGGGCACCGACGGCTACCCCGCCATCTGCATGACCGAGCATGCCGCCAGCAAGTTCTGCCAGTGGCTCAGCGCCCAGACCGGCCACTACTACCGGCTCCCCACCGAGGCCGAGTGGGAGTATGCCTGCCGCGCCGGTACGACCGGTCCCTACAGCTGCCCGCCCGAGCAACTTGCCGATTTTGCGGTGCTCGATCCCGAGGAGGTCCGGGTCGGATACGAAAAAGTCGGCACGAAAAAGCCCAATCCCTGGGGTCTCTACGACATGCACGGCAACGTCATGGAATGGGTCCTCGACCAATATCTCGCCAATGGCTACGCCGGCACCGAAGGGAAAACGTCCGAGAACCCGCTCGCCATTCCTACGAGCCTCTATCCCCGCGTTGCCCGCGGCGGTTCCTGGTATGACCCGGCCGAAGAGCTGCGTTCGGCGCGTCGTATCTTCTCCGACGAGAACTGGAAAGTGCAGGATCCCCAGTTGCCCAAGTCAATCTGGTACCACACCGACGCCCACTGGCTCGGCTTCCGCATCGTCCGCCCGCTCAACGTCCCCGAGAACGAGGAGATGACTCTGCTCTGGAACCTCGGTCGCATCGGCGACTGAGAGAGATCATGACGGAACCCCTTCCGGCCCGAAACTCTGAAAAAAAGGCGAGCCATCCGGTTCGCCTTTTTTGCATCGCCTTGCTCCTCGCTCTCCTCGCCGCGCTCCCTGCGGTCTCCGCACGAGGAGCGGAGCAGCTCCACACCTACAAAGAGCCCCACATGGGGACCGAATTCACGATTCGTTCGTGGGCCGAAGAGGGTCAGGTCGCCGACCTGACCCTGGTGACTCGCGAGGCCTTTGCCCGCATCGCCGCGCTGAACCGATCGCTCTCGGATTACCTGCCCGAATCCGAGATCAATGAGCTCGCCAAAGCCCCCGCCGGTCTCGCCTTTCCGGTGAGTGAGGATCTCTTCACTCTCTTTGAAAAGGCCGGCCGGCTCACCGCGGAGACGGACGGTGCCTTCGACATCACCGCCGGGCCCATCATCCGGCTCTGGCGGATGGGACGCAAGAATAGGGCGATGCCTACGGCCGATCAGATCGCCTCGGCACAAGCACGCACGGGATTTCATCACCTCGTCCTCGATCGGGAAAAACGCACGATTTTGAAAAAGATCGACGGCATGCTCTTCGACCTCGGCGGCATTGCCAAGGGCTACGCCGCCGATGCCGCCCTCGCGATCCTGACGGAGGGCGGGTTCCCCCGCAGCCTCGTTGCGGCGAGTGGAGACATCGTCGTCGGTGACGCTCCGCCGGGCGAGCCGGGGTGGAAGATCGGGATCGAAACGCTCGAGATCGGGCACGATCTGAAGGACCTCGAGACAGTCACACTGGTGAACGCGGCGATCTCGACCTCGGGCGACACACGGCGCTACCTCGAGCTCGACGGAGTCCGCTATTCGCACATCGTCTCGACCCGCACGGGGCTCGGGCTGACCGAGCGCATCGGCGCGAGCGTGATCGGCCCTGACGCTACCACATCAGACAGTTATGCCACTGCGGTGGTGCTTTTGGGGACAAAGGAGGGCTTGCAATTCATCGAGAATAAACGAGGAATCGAATGTCAAATCGTCGCCCTCCGTGACGGTCGTGAAGTGTTCACTCACTCAGATGGATTCCTCCAATTCCAGGGAACAAACCACCAAAAAGAAAGCCCCGTCGCCGCGCCGTGACGGTCGCGAGGCGGCTGTACAGTTCCTCTACGGCAACGACATCCAGGGCATCATCGACTATTCGCCTGACACACTAGAAGCGTTCTGGGAACTGCGAGACGCGAAACCCTTCGTCCGCGAGTTTGCCGCCGAGTTGATCGCCGGAGTGATGGAGAACCTCAGTGAGATCGATTCCATGATCCGGAACCAGCTCGAGAATTTCTCCTTCCAGCGGCTCGCCGCCGTCGATCGCAACATCCTGCGGCTCGGGGCCTTCGAGATTCTCCACGCCAAGCACATTCCGCCGCAGGCCGCGATCAACGAGGCCATCGAGATCGCAAAGCGTTTCGGCACTGACGACTCGGCCCGCTTCGTGAACGGCATCCTCGACAAGATTCTGAAGCGCTGATCTATGGGACTTTTTACCTCGATTCTCAACCGCTTTCGCGGCAACGATATCAACTGGGACGACCTCGAAGAGACCCTCATCGCCGGTGACCTCGGCATCCGCCTGACCACCGAGATCGTGGACCGGCTCCGCGACCGCCAAGGCAAACTCGATGCCGAGTCCGTCGTCGAGGCCTGCCGCACGGAGATCAAGACCATCCTCGGTGGCACTGCCCTGCCCCTCCCGCCACCGGGACCGCCGGGCAAACCGACCGTCATTCTCGTCGCGGGCGTCAACGGAGTCGGCAAGACGACCTCGGTCGCGAAGCTCGCCGCCTTTCTCAAATCCCAGGGCCACAGCGTCGTCATCGCCGCCGCCGATACCTTCCGTGCCGCCGCGATTGAGCAGCTCACGATCTGGTCCGAGCGCATCGGTGTCCCCCTCGTCACGACTCACTACCAGGGCGATCCCTCGGCGGTCTGTTTCGACGCGCATCAGAAGGCCATCGCGACGGGCGCGGCCTACCTCATCTGCGACACGGCGGGGCGTCTCCACACCCGGCACAACCTGATGGAAGAGCTCCGCAAGATCCGCCGCACCCTCGCGAAACAGGACGAGACCGCTCCCCACGAACGCTGGATCGTCGTCGACGCCACGACCGGCTCGAATGCCGTCTCGCAGACGCGCGAATTCCAGTCGGCCCTCGATCTCAACGGCGTCATCGTCACGAAGCTCGACGGATCGGGCAAAGGCGGCAGTGTCGTCGCGATCCGTCACGAACTCGGTGTCCCGACCCGCTTTATCGGCACGGGAGAGACCGCCGCCGATTTTAAGCCTTTCGTACCGTCGGATTTTGTTGAGTCGCTTCTTTAGTGCTTGGTGCTTAGAAAATCGTGCTTGGTGCTTAGAAAATCGCGCCGCCGATGAAGTTGCCCGGCGGATTGTAGCAGCAGACTACGACAGTCATGGCGAAGCCGTTTTGCTGGAAGTGGGCGATACCGGCACCGATCTGGGTGGAGTCTTTCCAGATCATCTGAGTGTAGTGGCCGACCCCGCGGTTAAAAATCGCAGTGGTCATGACCCGGGAACCTTTGGGGATCTTTGCTTTTTCGGCATACCAGCCGTCGCAAGCGCTCACGACCGTGAACCCCGAGACACCGCCGCTACTGCCGCCCTGGGCGAGATTTTCTCCGTAGGGGTTCTGCCCCTGCGGGAGGTGCGAAAAATTCTTCGTCCGGGCGATCGTGTCGGCGCGTCCCTGGGCAAATTGCGCGATCTTGGGGGACCAGGTCACGGGGCCGGTCCCGACCTCCTTCCGTTTCTGGTTGTGATAGTTCACGAGCTGCTGCGCCTGCGCCGCATCGAGCTTTGATCCCGTGTTCCCGGCGAGGTTGGCGGTGGGGACGGCGGTCCCGCCCTTGTTTACCGGACCGGCACCGCCACCGCTTTGGGAGATAGCGAACGCCTGCCGTGGCGCGGCGGTGACCTGATAGCGGCCGAACTCCTTATTGTTCGTGTTGAGGAAGATCCACACCTGACCGGCAACGGACTGCATCGAAATGACTTTGCCCGGAGCGATCGTTCCGAAGGTCTGGACGACGTTTCCCGGATCGAGCCGGTTCACCGTGATGACCTTCGAAGTGGTATTAGTGAAAGTCACGGTGACGAGACCGGCAGGGGCGACCGGGTTCCCTCCACCTCCACCTCCACCTCCGCCCCGGGCAATGGGGTAGCGCTGGCTGGCCTTGTTGGTGGCGGTGTAGAGTCCGATCTGGCGGGCTCCGAGGAGGATAGCAAAATTTTCGCCTGGGACTGCGGTGACGTTGACCGAGGCTCCGGCAGCCAGGCCCGTGTCGGGATTCGGGCCGACCGGTTTTCCTCTCGGGTTCACCCGCCGGATGACCACTTTTTCGGGCGTCTGGTTGGCAAAGGTGACCACCACCCCGCCGCTCTGCGCACGGGTGATCTCCACGGATCCCGCGAAGAGCAGTGCCGCCAGAATCACCATCCGCAAAGACCGGCAAATAGTGGGAAAAAGATGTGTCCCGGAGGAATGCTTCATAATGAGCCGGTGGTTAAATACCAATTCATCTACCCGTCAGAAGGGCGGTGCAAGGGCGGAGTGGGGGAGCGACGCTACGGACACTACGAAAGCAGCCTAATCGAGCCGCCTTCAGTGTCTTTTAGTTTTGAGGCAACAGGGTTTTTGCCCCGTCACCGCCAGAGGTGGCATGACCCTGATACGGGATGACGGCGAAGCTTTCAGCTTCGTTTCAAAAACATCGCTCGCTTTTTCAGAAAAAGACTGTTTCTTTTCTCAGTCGGTTCAAAGCTTGGCAAAATCAAGGTCTGAAGTGTTGCCAGGTGAGTCTTTTGAATTCGGTGGTGATCTGAAACCCGCTAATTGGGAGCAGTCTATGGAGACGGCGCCAAGCACAGAACCGCCGTATTGATTATGAAAATGTATGTTGGCAATCTGTCGTTCGACACGACTAAGCAGGACCTTGAGACCCTCTTCTCCGAGCACGGAACCGTTACGGACGTGCATCTCCCCACTGATCGTGAGAGCGGACGCCCCCGTGGGTTCGCCTTCGTGACGATGGATTCCAAAGGCGCCATGGACGCTGCGATCAAGACTCTCGACGGCCAGAGCGTTGACGGACGCAACATCAAGGTCAACGAAGCCCAGCCTCGTGAAGAGCGCAGCGGCGGCGGTGGCGGTGGTGGTTACGGCGGCGGCGGCGGTGGTGGTGGCCGCAGCGGCGGTGGTGGTGGTTACGGCGGCGGCGGCGGCGGTGGTGGTGGCGGCGGCGGCGGTGGCCGCGGCGGTGATCGTGACCGTGGCGGTGATCGCGGCGGACGTGATCGGCGCTACTAGTCTATCCCAACCGGATAATTTTTCGAAAAGCGGCGCTCCTGACGGGGTGCCGCTTTTTTCGTGCTCAGGATCCCAGGATCTCTGCGATCAGGACAGTCTCGCGGCGGCGGATCGACTCCTGCGCGGCGAGAGAGACGGCCACCGCGAGCCGGGCGGCGGGTCCGTCATTCAGGGGAGTCCGGTCGTGTCGGATACACTCGACGAAATGCTCGAGTTCGGGTTTGATCCCCCGGTCCACGCGACCGGAGCTATCGACGAAGTTCGCCTCATCTCCCTCGTCGGCGATCTGCATGACCTCGCGGTCGGGCACATCAAAGCGATGATGAACGAGCTCGAGGGCCTGATTCTTCGTGTCGATGCGGCCTTTGTCCCCGCAGGCGCCGATCTCGCATTCACCGCCGAAGGGAGCAAAGAGGCAGAGCTCGAGCGAGGCGCGACGACCGCCTTCGTATTCGATGAGGATCTGGGCATTGTCGAGGATCTCGCGATCCGTCAGCACATTGGTGCCACCGTGGGCGGAGACCCGAACCGGCGGGCAGTCCATCATCCAATTGAAAAGATCGAGGTGATGCACATTTTTTTCGAGGATAGTTCCGCCGGTGAGAGCCTCACTGGAGCGCCATCCCGGCCTCATCGGACCGCGGAATTCGCGACACCACATCAGCTGCAGATCACCGATGGCCCCGAGATCTATCATCTCTTTCATGTGCCGATAGAGACGTTGAAAGCGCATCTCGTGTCCGATCTGGAGGATCTTCCCGGCGGCACCGGCGGCCTCGATGATCCCATCGCACTGGGCAATGGTCAGACCGAGCGGCTTTTCACAGAGGACATGCTTGCCCGCACGCAGGGCGGCGGTCGCGGCCGCGTGGTGTTGGTCGTTCGTCAGGGCGACGATGACGGCGTCGATTTCCTCGAGAGCGACGACCTCGCGCCAGTCGGAGAAGGTTTTCAGATCGTGACCGACGAGCTCGCGCGACGCATCGAGACTCGCGGGACTGCGACTACTGACCGCGCTGACTTTAACGCCGTCCAGTGTGAGAAGGTTCCGCAGATGTGCTTCGCGGCCAAACCAGCCGGCTCCGAGTAGTCCGATTTTTAGCATGGGATGGATTCGTGCGATGGGAAAAAGGCAAGTAGGCAGCCCGCTCCCCGGATCCGATCACTCCAGGAATCTGAAGTGAAGTAATCCGCGACGATGATTACGCCGATTAGAGCCAAAGGAAAAATACTCTCAAAATTCGAGTAACCAGTCACCGGGGAGATGTGCAGCGCCCCTTTCATCTCATCAGGCTTCTCCGCCAGACTGAGGCGGCGCCGCTTTTCAAAACGACAAAGCGGCATAACTGCAGCCAGCACCACCAGCGGGATGCAAAACACCATTGGCACTACGAGGAAGGTGTTCATGCATCAATGGAGTTGCCCGCCTCGCTTTCGCCCTCCGCCTCACCGTTCGCCTTAAACGGCGGAGCCTCTTCTTCCTTCGCTTTTGCCGGAACCGGCTTACTTCGGACAAACAGGCATCGAAACCCTGCCACGAGCACATAACCCAGACAAATCGCGGCCATCGCGACGATGAGATTCATCGGGTGGCTCTGCCAATCGAGAGTCTCCTTGAGATAAGAAGGGGTAAGGCGACCAAGTCCGGAGAAACCGCCCGCGACGGCGGCGAGGAAGGCGAGTTGCAGTCCGGTCCGGCGCAGCGGGAGCGCGAGGATGACCCCGATGAGCATCAGCAGCCCGAACCCGCCGGGGATCGCAGAGACGAGAGTTCGCGGCCCCTCGCCCTCGACGCCCCATCCATAATAGCCCACCGCACCGAGGGCGATGAGGAGGAGAGAACAAATCAGGGTGAAAATTCTCATGGCTTTTCCGAAGCGGCGACGGGGACTGCGGGGCTGGTGGAAGTCCGCTCTGCCACTATCGCGGCAGCAAGTGGCTTCGCGAACTCACTGCCAAAGGCGAGCGGGAAGAGCGGGGTGAAACTGTCGCGCCCGACCCAGGTGCCCCAGGTGTACTCGTCGTCGAATCCGAAATACCAGGCATCGGTGAAGGCGGGCGTCGTCCCCGATTTGCCCGATTGCGTCACGCCCCCGCTCGTTGCGGTGAGACAAGCGGAGACGGCACTGGCCGTGGCCCCGCTCATGGCCGGATCGGGCTTGAGCTCGAGCGGAGGAGAGATAAGTTTGCCCGAGGCATCGCGGACCTCGCGTATCATCCCGGGCAGAGGGGCACGGGTCCCGCCATTGGGGAAAACGGTGTAGCCGAGAGTGATCTCGGTGAGATTCACCTCGCTCTTGCCGAGGAGACTGCCGGGCGCGTCCTCGAACGGGGATTGGATTCCCGCTGCCGCGACCAGCTCGCGCACGGGACCGAGGCCCACTTGCAGGCCGAGTCGGGCCGTGGGCGAATTTTTCGAGAGGCGCAGGGCTTTCGCCGCCGTGATGCGCCCCTCCCACCGGTTCCCGGGGTTCTCGGCGCTCCATTCCCCGAGGATGCCGCCGACGCTGCCGATGCCCATCTCGCGATTGTCGAATGGCGCGTCAAAGACGGGGGTATCGGGCGTGAAGGCCCCCGTTTCAAAAGCGGCGGCGTAGACGAAGGGGAAAAGGGCCGACCCCGGAGGTCTCGTCATCTCGACGGCGCGGTCGTATTCGCTCTTGTGAAAATCGCGGCTCCCTACCGATACAACAATTCGCCCGGTGCGGTTCTCCATCATGACGAAGGCGGCCTCGAGATCATCGCCCGGAGTGCCTGCAGTGGCGGCCCTTTTTGCGACTTCTTCGAGATGACGATCAATCGACCTCGCGGCATTTTGCTGCATCTCCAGATCGATCGAGGTCTCGACGACGAGCCCGTCGAGCGATTTGATCGGGACGGGACGTGTCGCGAGAGAGGCACGCAGCTCCCGCTCGACCCTCGCTAGGAGGTAGTTCACCTGGCCCCGGTTGATGAGGTGCTCGCGCGATTTGGCGACGATGCTCTCGGTCTCGAGGAGACTGGCGAGCTGGGAGTCGGTCAGCTTGCCGATCTGATGCATGCGGCGCAGGGTCTGGTTGCGATTCTCAAGAGCGAGGGCCTCACTCACCAGCGGCGAATAGCGGCTCGGCGAGGGGATGAGCCCGCAGAGCAGGGCGGACTCATCGACGGTGAGCTCTTGAGCCGTCTTCCCGAAAAACCCCCGGGCCGCAGAGCCGAGACCGTAGAATCCGCTCCCGAAGTAGATCCGATTCAGGTAATGCACGAGGATCTCGTCTTTGGTGTAGTGCTCTTCGATGCGCACGGCGGCGGCGACCTCGGAGAGCTTGCGGTCAGCGTCCTTGCCTGCAAGCTTGTAGACATCGCGGGCGAGCTGCTGGGTGAGAGTGCTCGCGCCCTCGCGGATCGAGTCGGCCCGGTAGTTCACCCATGCCGCCCGCACTGACCCGACCGGATCAAACCCCGGGTGCAGGAAAAAGCGCTGATCCTCCGCCGCGATGAGCGCATCGACGAAGTGCGGCGGAATGTCCTCACGGGTGATGAGGAGCCGGCTCATCGTGCCGGCCCGCCCGATCTCACGTCCATGCACATCGCGGACGAGGGCACCGACCTCGAGGCGATCTACCGCAGTGAGATCGATGTCGGCGCTGGCCTCGAAGTAGTGCCACCCCACCCCGCCGCCGAAGGCGACGAGCGCGATGAGGAGATAGAAAGGAGTCAGGAAGATGACTTTCAGAAAGCCGACGAGGAGACGACGCCAGAGCGGACGATTCCTCGAAGCTGTCCCCTCGTCAATGATCGACGGTGGATCGGCGGGGTCGACGATTGCTTCCGCGCTTTTGGAAAGATCCGGTCCTGTCGGGGTCTCATTCATCTTAGAACTCGCGGCGCCCACCGCCGAAAAGAAAACGCAGCAGTCCCCCGCGGCGGTGCGGTACGGTCTCGAGAGGGATCTCCTCTACCGGCGGGACAACCGCAGCAGCGATAATCGCGGGCCGCTCCCTCGAAGGGCCCTCGGGCAGGGTGACCGCGTAGGTCGCGGGATCGGCGTAGACTTTGCGCAGCACCCCTGACGCGATCGGCGCGGCGCTGCGCCCGCCACTGAGAGTCTCGCGTCCCCTCCCCTGCGTCACGACGGCGAAGGCGATCCTGGGATTTTCCGCATCGACCCAGCCGGTGAACCAGGCGAGCGACCGCATCTGTCCGTCCACCGACCACTGCGAGGTGCCGGTCTTTCCATACACGACAGGATTCCGCATCGCGGCGCTACCCCCGGTGCCGCTGGAGTAGTTCACCACGCCCCACATCCCATCGCGCACCAGTTCGATGTCCTCGGCCCGGAGACGGAGCGGTGAAGCCTTCCGCGGCTGATTGCGCATGATGAGCGTCCCCACCTGCGGATCGACCGTCTCGCGGATCAGTCGCGGCTGCGGGACATACTCCCCATTCGCCAGGGCCGCCATGGCAAAGGCCATCTGCACCGGTGAGGCGAGGACTTGGCCCTGACCGATCGCAAAATTGGCAAGACTGCGCGGATCGCCGTAGGACTCGGGCTTCGGGATATTGCCCGGCGAGACCGAGGGCAGTGGCAACTGCGGTGCGATTCCAAGCCCGAAGCGGGCGCAGACGTCCGCGATCGGACCGGCCCCGGTATTCAGCGCCGCCTGGTAGAACCACGTGTTGCACGAGGTCACCAGAGCATAACGCACGTCCATGGGCCCGAAGGAGCTGGCGCTCCAGTTTTTGAAAAAACGCCCGTCGATGGTGAGCCCGGGAGGACCCGGAAAAAGGGTCTCGGTACCGATGATTTGGCCCGCCTCCATCCCGGCGAGCGCGACGAAGGGCTTAAAGGTGGAGCCCGGTGGATACGTTCCCGTGACCGCGCGATCAAAGAGCGGGGCATCTTTTCCCACCGAGAGCGCCGCGAACTTCTCCGCAGAGATCCCGCCTTCGAAGAGATTAGGATCAAAGGTCGGGTGCGAGACCATCGCGAGGATGTCCCCCGTGTCCGCATCGACCGCGACGAAGGCACCCGGTCGACCGCTGCGCTCGAGTTGCTCCTGCGCGAGGCGCTGCATCCCTAGATTTATCGAAAGGACGAGAGTATTCCCCGCCTTTGCTTCACTCACGACATCCTGGTGCTTCAGATGGCCTGCAGGATCGTAGAGCCGCAGCACCTCCCCGTCAGTCCCGCGGATCTGCTCGTCGAGGGTCGTCTCCATCCCCGCCCGTCCCTCGGTGGGGGGAAAGGCATATTCAATCCGCCCTACCGGTCCATGCTGGTCAGGCAGGGACACGCCAATGTAACCGACGAGGTGAGCGGTCAGTTGCCCCTCGGGATACTCCCGCACGTAGACGGATTCGAGGGTGGCGCCACCGGGCAGGGGCTCGCCCAGCATCGCGAGCGCTTCGGCGGAGAGGGGCGACGAAATAGCGAGGGCGATCCAGGGACGGTGCTCGAAGTGTTTCCGCACCTCGGCCTCGGTGATGCTGAGGAGAGGGACTTTTTCGTCGAACTTTGCCCTCAACCCACTGAGCAAGGTCACGGCGGCATCGGCCGAGTCAGCCGCCTGCGCGAGAGAAAGGACGAGACGCTTCCCGACCCGGTTCTGCGCGAGGGTGACACCATCGGCAGAAACGATACGACTGCGAGGAGCCGGAATCTTGAAATTTTTGACCGTCCAGTCCGGCAGCGCCATCATCGGCGTGGCACCGTAGTCCAGCGACTCGATCCTGATTTCGGTTTCCGGGGGCACGGAGGAAGACGGGGGCGGTTCCTTTTCTGCCTCTTCGGCCCGCAAGAGGCCCGACATCGAGGCGATGACGAGGACCACCAGTGCGGCCCCCGCATTCCGGCAGACTGGATGCGACACCCGTGACGGGCCACTCTGTTGTTTGGTGATCAATGAAAAGCACGGGGTTTTTATCCAAATCAAGCCACCTCGGCAGCCGTCCCCGGGGGAGGAGTGTAAAATTCCCCCGATATGCATCGTATAACCGCTTGAGGTTGAGATCAAGGGTGAGGATGAGGATGAGGCCGGCAACCTACCGTGCCCAGAGATTGAGCAACACCACCCCGCTTACCGCGACGAGGGCTCCGAAGATCGAAAGGCGACTGGGGTGATCGCCCTCGGTGATCATCGCGAGAGGCATCATGACGATGGGAGTCAGGGCGACCACAGCGAGGACGATCCCGCTCTCGAGGCTCTGCAGGGCGAGTTGGAAAAAACTCACCCCGATGACCGGACCAAAGATCGCCGCCCCGAAGAGCCAGGGAGCAATGCTACGGTTCAGGGGCGATCGCCAGGCTTCGCGGCCCTTCTTCGAGCCGAGCAAGCGGATCAGCAGCACCGCCACCGCTGAAAAGAGCAGCCCGGCGAGGACTCGCTGGAAGGCGGCGGTGATCCCCGACCCATGCACGCCCAGATCGAGCGCGACTGCCTCGGCCTTGCGGCTGATGACGGCCCCTGTCCCCTGCCCGAATCCGGCGACGATCGCGGCGACGATGCCGACCCAATAACGTCCCCGCAGACCCACCTTTTGCCGGGATCGTGCTCCCGGCCGTATCGCCATGGCCACCCCGGTGAGAATGAGGAGAGCGCAGAGGATGACCCGCCCACCCAGACCATTTCCCAGCCAGAGCCACTCCATCACCATCGCAAAAAGCGGAGCGAGGCAGAGATTCAGCAGAATCGTGAGGCGCGAGCCGATCCGCTCGTAGGCAGTGAAGAGAGCCACGTCACCAATCCCGAAGCCGATCACTCCGCTGAGGAAAAACCATTGAAAAGACGGCCAGCGGATCGCGTCGGGCGTGAGCACGAGGACGAGTAATCCGAGGATAATAGCCGCGATGAGCAGCCGCATCAGATTCCCCCACGCCCCGCCCAGACGCATCGCGACCCGTTGTCCGGTAACGGCGGAGAAGGCAAAAAAGAGGGTCGTGCAGATCGCGGCAATCATAAAAAGGGCCGACGGGCGACCGCTCATTCAAAAGTTGCAAAGGCAACGGCATCCGGACAGGTTTGTAAAGTCCCGCCATGCACAGCGAACCCGCCGTTTTATCCCCCTTTCTGATCCACAATGGCGTCCTTCGCAAGGCCGGGGAGGAAGTCCTCTCCATCCGCGACGGCGCCCCCGCACGCGGCCAGGGTGCCTTCGAGACGATCGCTGCCTATTCCGGGCAACCGTTTCTCGCCCCTGCCCACTTCGCGAGGCTGCGTCGCGCAGCGGAGAGGCTCGATCTCAACTGTCCGTCTGACGCCGATCTCGTCGCAGCGATGAAGACCCTGCTCACGGCAAACCAGCTCTCCGCGCTCGTCAAAGCCCGAATCCGAATCACCCTTACCTCTCCCGTCGCGGGCGGCCTCTCGTGGTTCGTGGAGGCAGGCGCGGCCCCCCCGCATCGGGAGCGGGCCCGGGTCGTCACGATTCCCTTCGCCCGCAATGAACGCAGCGCTCTCGCCGGCCTGAAAACGATCAACTACGGAGAAAACGTTGTCGCGATGCGACACGCCCGCGAGGCCGGGGCGGACGAAGCCCTCTTCGGGAACACCCGCGACGAACTTTGCGAAGGCACTTGGTCCAATGTCTTTCTCTACCTGAATGGCACGTGGCTGACTCCGCCGCTGACGTCGGGCTGCCTTCCCGGGGTCACTCGTGCCGTCGTGCTCGATCTGGGTGACGCCCTCGGACTGGAGATGCGTGAAGTCGCGACCCCCCTCGCCGAACTCCCCGGGGTGGAGTCGGCCTTCCTCACCTCCAGCCTGCGGGAGATACAGACGATCGCGGCCATAGACGGCCGCGAACTGGTCGAGGCACCCTCATTGTCGCGCCTGCGCGAGGCGTTTGCGGCCTTCGTGTCCCGGGAGACCGCACGCCTCACTACGTGAACCCGCAGCCGACCGACACGTCATTTCTGATTGCGATGCGACGCGAAACTCGCCATCCTCCGACTATGCGAGTTCCCCTTCTCACCCTGGCTCTGATGCCGATCCCCTTTTCCCTCCTGAGTTTGCAGGCGGCTCCGGTCAAATTTGAATCCGAGGTGCTCCCCTTTCTCGAGAAGAAATGCGTCGAGTGTCATCGCGCGCGCCACGAAGACAAAAACGGAAAGATAGTCAAACCCAAAGCCGGCCTGCGCATGGACGGTGCCTGGGCCATCACCGCCGGCAGCGAGGACGGGGCCGTGCTCAAAGCGGGTGATGCGGCGAAGAGCGAACTTTATCTGCGGGTCACCCTTCCCCGGGATGACGACGACTTCATGCCGCCTCAGGGCAAAGCCGATCCGCTCACTGCGACGGAGCTCGATCTTTTCAAACGCTGGATAAATGAAGGGGCCGACTTCAGTGGATGGGTGGGCAGTAGCGAGGGCAAGCCCGAGGAGAAGCCTACGATGAAAACGGAGGAAACCGCTGCCTCACCCGCCGCCATGACCGTCTCCGAAACCCAGAAGACCTATACCCGACTTGCCGAAGGACTCACTCTTCCCGATGAGAAAATCATCGAGTCTGTCACTACAGCCGGCGGCCGGGTCCTGCCACTCGCCCAGACGAGTCCCCTGCTCTCGGTCGATTTCCGTCTCGCCGGTGCCGAAGCGAAAGACGAAGCAATCCTCTCCGCGAGAGCCGTGGCGGCAAACATCGCCCATCTCGATCTCTCACGCAGCTCCGCCACCGACGCCGCCCTCGCCCTCGTCGCGGAAACGCCGCGACTTGTCCGGCTCGATCTCAGCAATACCGCCATCGGCGACGAGGGGCTTACGCAACTCAAAGACCTCAAAGAGCTGCGCTACCTCAATCTTCATGGCACTGCCGTGACCGATGCCGGACTCGATCATCTCACCGCGCTCAAATCACTCGACGCCGTCTACCTCTGGCAATCCGCAGTCACCGAAGCAGGAGCGAAAAAGCTCCGGAGCGCCCTCCCCGATGCCCGCATCATCAGCAAATAGTCCGCTTCTCTCCCTGCTCGTGCTGGCCCTGCTGTGCAGTCCCGGCGCGCAGGTGGGGATCACCAGCGACGAATTCACCGACGACGCCAGGATCAAGGCAGACTTCGAGTCGCGACTGGGCGCCCTCTTCGAAGCCGGCGGAATCCAGACCGGTTCGGAAACCCTGAAGCAGCTCCATCGGGAAAACGCGGGACCGATCCCCCTGCCTGCAATGCCGGCGGCAGCGCCCGTGCCATCACAAACGGCGATCTACGACCGTGCCCGTGACGCCACACTCGTCCTCGGGCACCTCTACCTCTGCGGGAAATGCGATAAATATCACGCCAATCTGGCAGGGGGCGTCCTCATCAGCCCCGACGGACTTGCCCTGACGAACTACCACGTCCTCGACACCCGCGAAGGCATCGTCTTCGGAGCGATGACGAGCAAGGGGCAGGTCTTCGCGATTGATGAAGTCCTCGCCTCTTCCAAAAAAGACGACATTGCCCTCATCCGCCTGCGCGATGCGGCGAATCTGACCCACGTCCCGATCCGGGAGGCAGTCGCCACCGGAGACGAACTCTTTGTCATCTCGCACCCCGACGGATTCTTTCACAGCTTCACGAAAGGCTACCTCTCAAGAAAATACCTGACAACCGCTGACAAGGTAGCTCGGCTCCAGATCACGGCGGATTTTGCAAAAGGATCCAGCGGGGCCGGCATCTTCAACACCGCCGGTGAACTCGTCGGACTGGCCACCGCCACCAACTCCATCTACTACGACAAAGGGAAAGAGTCCCCCGGCCATCTGCAAATGGTGATCAAGTCCGGAGTGCCGATCTCGTCGATCCGGAGGTGGCTCGAGAGCCAGCCGGAGCCCCAGGGCAAGCTGCCCTGAAGCCACCGTCCGACCTGTCCGAACCGTCCTTCACCAGCGGCGCGTAGCACCGCGAACGAGACCGACCATGACTCCCTGGACGCGCAACTCCTGCGCTGGGATCAGGTCCGGATAGGCAGCATTTTCAGCCTTGAGATAGGGGCGACGACCGTTCACGATGTATCTCTTCAAGGTCGTCTCACCATCAATGAGGGCGGCAACGATGTCCTGATCGCGAGGTTCGCGATACTCCAGCACGACGTGATCGCCATCCATGATGTGGGCGTCGATCATCGACTCGCCCCGCACTTTGAGGGCGTAGGCCTTGGCACGCTCGGTAAGTCCCATGGACTTTACATCGACAGACAGAGTGCCATCGGCGACGGGGTTGGTATCGTCGCTGTAGCCGGCCGGGATGGCCCCATAGACCGGGATATCGACGATGGGTTCGCGGTCCGCCGCATCGGCGAAGACGAGGCATCGAGCGCGGCGGCGCTCGTCATCCCCCTCCCGACGAGTGATCGCACCTTTGCGCTCGAGAGCGCGAAGGTGGCTCACCGCAGCGGTCTGGCTGGCGAATCCGAAATGCTCCTGGATCTCACGCGTGGAGGGCATGATTCCGAAACGGCGATGCTCTGACTGTAAATAGTCGAGGACTTCTTGTTGGCGGGCTGTTAACTTCATTATGAACAGTGTTCCAGAGAACATTGATTGTTTTTTGCCGTGCGCAAGTGAAATTCGGAATTTAATTAACCTTTCTACATGAAGCGATTTTTCTATGGTTCCACGGGTTTTCTCACCGTCCTGGCGATGGGGTCTCCCCTCCTCTTTCCCGCTTCTCCGAAGCTCGCGGCGCAGGAAGTCCCAGAGACCGCAACGGTGGCACCGCTGCCAATGAAAGGCTTCCGCTTCACCAGTCGGGAGATGCCAGGCAAGGTTCCGGCCGCGCCCACCGCCGCGCCGGCCGACGGCACGATGCAGGTGGGTAGAGTCACTGACATTGAGACCCTGCCGCCGGCCCTGGCGGAGATGGCTCGCGAGGGGGCTCTCGCCGTGGCCGATGGTAACTGGGAAGAGGCCCGCACGATTTATCTCAGGATGGTCAAAGAGGCTCCTGACAATGCCCTCGCTTATGCCAATCTCGGGGTCGCAGAGCATCAGCTCGACAATCTCATCGCCGCCGCCGGGAATCTCGGCAAGTCGCTCGAGCTCAACCCGCACATCGCCCGCATCTGGCAAACGCTCGGACTCATTCACTATGAAAAAGGCGAGCTGGCTCTGGCGATTTCCCACCTCATGAGAGCGATCCACGAAGCACCCGAAGAGGCCGAGTCACGATTACTCCTAGCCGCCGTATTGCGGGACTACGGCTGGACCGATGCCGCAGTGACGGAGTTGCAGCGGGCAGTCGAGATCGATCCGAAGCTCGCCTCGGCCCATTACAATCTCGCGGTGACGTATCTGGAGATGAAACCGCCCCGGATCGAACTGGCCCGCCGGCATTATTACGCCGCTATCGACCTCGGGACACCCGCCGCACCGGAGATTGAGACAATCTTGAAAAAGTCGGAATAAGCTTCTAGGTGAAATTAGGCGATTATGCCTTACCTTTGCTCCGTTCATGACCTCAGCACGCCGTTTTTGCTCTTATTCGAACCCGTTTACGTCTTTCGCAGGTGTGGCCCTGCTGGGTGTAGTGTTCTCTCTTACGGGCTGTCGCTCGACCGAGCAAGCCTCTTCGGTCACGGCACCGCCGCAGTCTCCGACCGGTGCCTTCAATTACCCTGATCCGAACGGAGCCCAGGCCTCGCCCGGCCAGCAGTCGCTCCACATCCCGGTGCAGCCGGGCCAGGCACCCTCCCTCCCCGAACTCGCCCGCTCAGCACCCCCCGCGTCGGGTCAGCCCAATATCACGGCGAAAGCGGCCATCCTCGTCGATGGATTCGGTCGCGTCCTTTTCGAGAAAAACGCCGATGCGCACCTCCCCACGGCAAGCACTCAGAAATTGCTCCTCGGCATCCTCGTGGCGGAATCGGGCAATCTCGAAAAATCCATCACCGTGGTGGAGTCGGATACCTGGGCCGAACCCACCGTCCTGGGTCTGAAGCCCGGTGAAGTCTATACCAAGCACGAGCTCTTCAAAGCAGTCCTGATCCGCAGTTGCAACGACATCGCCCGTGCTCTCGCCCGCGATCACTCGGGGAGCGAGGCCGCCTTCGCAGCGAGCATGAACCAGCGAGCCCGCCAGCTCGGGATGAACAATTCCTACTTCACAAACTCGAACGGACTCCCCTCGCCTCCCGGCCAATACTCGACCGCCCGTGATCTCTCGAAGCTGGGCATGGCAGCCCTGCGCAACCCCTACGTGCGCGATGCCGTCGGGACGAAGGCCTATACTTTCCGCCTCGCCAGCGGCTCGACCAGGAGTCTCTATAACACCAATCAGGTGCTGAAAAATTTTCCCTACTGCACCGGCCTGAAGACCGGCTTCACCAATGCGGCGGGCCGCTGTCTCGTCTCGTCGGCCACGGCGAACGGCAGGACCGTCGTTGCCGTCGTCCTCGGCAGCACGTCGCCGACGGTGTCGGTCGAGTCGGAGGCTCTGCTTCGTTACGGACTGGGGTTGTAGTGTGGGAGGCGCCCCTTCCGTCATCCCGGATCACAGCGATAGCGCGATGCATACGGGGGCATCACTGATCCGTCTCGAGACTTACTCCAACGCTTCGATTTCTTCGTCATCCCCGAGCGGGCCGCGCTCTCCCGGAGGCAGCTCCCCGTTCCAGACCGGAGACCGACCCGGTCTGAAGACGACGATCCAATCGACCCATTGCATGGTATTCACTGACGGCGCCGGTCCGGCTCCACTGCTCCAGAAAGTCGCCCAGTCCGCTGCCGCCGCCTTCCCGTCTCCCCTGCCCTGACGGGCTGCTTCCGCCGGGCGAACTGCGACCTCGACGGCGCGGTCGTGCCCCACCGCGATGAGCGAGTCCTCGTCGGTAAATCGGAAATTGCCGCGCAGGTGATCGGCGTCTTCGTCTCGGGCGCTGAGAAAAACATCGATGCACTGCCAGAGATTTTTTCGTGATCGCAGTGTGGTCTGCACCTGCGCCCCGTCCCGTCCCAACCGGATCGGATTCGTCGCGAGGATGAGGGATCGGGCGACTTCCGCCTCGATGATTCCGGAGTCATCGCCGCCGCCCCCGTCGCTAGAGACGATCTGAAAAAGATTGCCCCCGGCAAATTTCATTCCTTCCAAATGCACCGACTTCCGGCTGCCCCGGTTTCCCACGAGGATGATCCCCTTCCCCGCACGATCGGTGATGAGATTTCCCTCCCGCACCTCGAGTCGGCTGTCGCCCCTAAGTAAAAAGAGCGCGCCTCCTCCAGCGGCGGCACGGGAAGCCCCGCCCGACTGGCGCAGCGTGCAGCGCTCCAGCGTCACTACCGCATCGCTCAACTCGACGAAGCCCTCATGACTTTGATTTCCCGAAGCGCTAAAGCGCAGCTCGAGATCACGGAGATGCAGTTCTCCGTCGATCACTTCGATCACTTCCTCCCTTCCCCGGGCACGCGCCGGGACACTCCCTCGCCCTCCGACTCCGATGAGAGTGACGCGGCGTCCTTCGATCCGCAGCGCACTGCCGGAAAATAGTGAGCCGGGCTCCGAGAGACGCATCACGACATCTCCCTCACAGGCGGCGAGCGCCTCAGCGACAGAGGCGAAGGTGCCCGGGCGACCGTCCACCGAGACGTCTTTTGCCGTGATCGTCCGCAGGAGGTGGTTCAGTAATCGATGACCCGAAGCGAGATCTCCCAGCAGGGCGAAAATAATAATCCCTGACATTCCCGCCAGCGCCCGTCTCTGCCGTCGAGTTCGCCGAGCCGCTTGCTCTCTCCGGACAGCGGCACCCTGCTCTGCAGCGAGACCACTCTCGAGGCGCGTCAGCACCTCCACCGCCGAGGCGGGGCGGGCGGCGGGATCGCAGGCCAGAAGATCGCCAATGAGCCCCGCGAGCCACCCCGGCATGGCCTTCGGGGCATTTTTGCAAAAGTCAGCGATCTCCTCTCCGCGCCGGGGCAGACGACTGGCCCACATCTCGGCAAAGACGGCACCAAGGCTGTAGAGATCGGCCGCCACCGTGCCGGACCCGCCTTTTTCGATCTCCGGCGCCACATAGCCCGGGGTCCCTACGAGACTGCCCTCGCCGAAGCCGTGATGCGCGGCCCGTGCCAGGCCGAAGTCCGCAAGCCAGACACCCGCGCCGCCCCCTCCCTCTAGGAGAATGTTCGCCGGCTTCACATCACGATGCACGATCCCGGCGGCATGGGCGGCAGAGAGCGCGCGGGTCGCCTTCGTCGCGATGTCGGAAAAGACATCCGGGGGCAGCCCCCCTTTTTCCCGGATCAGATCCGCAAGACGCCCGCCCTCGACGAACGGCATCACATAGTAGGAGCCCTCGCCGGGATCGCGTGCGACATCGTAAATGGGGAGCACATTTTCGTGTTTCAGCGCTGCGGCGGCACGCGCCTCGTCGAGGAAAAGACGGGCGATCTCGTCGCTACCGCCATACTCGGGACGCAGCACCTTGACCGCGACCTCGCGCTCGAGCGAGGCGTCCATCGCGCGAAAGACCGCCCCCATCGAGCCGACCCCGATGAGCTCGCGCAACTCCAGATTTCCGAGACGTCCCGTCACCTGATCTCCGTCGACGGATTCAATAAAGGCAAAGTCCTCAAGCCGCAGCGGCCCCCTCGCGCGAAATGAGCTGGCGAGGACCGCCCGCAGAGTCGGGAGGAAGGTCTCCTGCTCTTCCTTCCAATCCACGAGGGAGCTCATGAGGACGGAGTCAGCACTCCCGCCCATCGCCTCATCCACGACTACGCGACAGCGATCGCATTGAGAGAGATGGGCCTCCCACTCCGCCTCGGGCACGGGAGGATCGCCGCCTTTGGCCCACGCGACGAGCGGCGCAGGATCGGGACAGGGCTTCGTGCTCATGCCAGTGCTTCGTGAGCCTCCCACTCCGCTTCGCGCTCGCCGACGGCCTGCTTCACCCTGGCGAGGAGACGAGAGCGCCGCACGTAGAGGGTGCCGATGGCGATCCCGAGATCGGCGGCGACGGCTTCGGCAGATTCCTCGAGGACGGCGGTACGCCAAAAGGCGGCCCATATCTGCGGATCGACCTCTGCCTCGATCCGGGCGGCGGCTCGGGCAAAGAGCTGGCGGCGATACTCGAGCTCCCACTCCTGACGCAGTTTTTCCTCCGCCTCGTGAGCGAGAGAATCCTCGGCGACACGCATCATCGACGAACCGCCGGTCAGTCCGGGGCGACAGCTCAGGGCGCGGTTTCGATTCATCAGGACATGCCGGGCGACCTGGAAAAGCCACGATCGGAAAGTGCCCGCAGCAGGGTCGTATTCGAATCGCTCCATCGACCGCGAGACTTGCAGCAGAACGTCCTGCGCGAAGTCATCAGCCTCGTCCCTGGGGATTCCTCGCCGCAGACCGAATCCGTAAAGGAGCGGCCCATAGAGGCGCACGAAGCTCTCCCAGGCCGGACGATTCTCCGGATCCTTGAGCTGAATCAATAGCGATACACTGGTGTCGGGAATAGCCACGGGCGATCTCGGGTTGGCGACACCGCAGCGTAGCAGAGCCACCCGACACTTCAACCACGCCGACAAAAACGTCACAGGGTAGCCTGCCCGACGATCCCCTGTCGGGTGCGTCGTGAGAAAGCGGGGGGCTGGCAGAGCGATATTCAAGTGGTTGCAGATCGAACTTACCCGCCGCGGAGGATTCCTTACCCGGCTTCGCCGATTTTTCTGACGCCAATGCGCCTTTCAGAAAAACTGACAAAGCCGGGCCGATCTGGTGAACTCCTCCACATGACTCCTCCCCGGAACTTTCTCCCCGCGATCCTCCTCTCCGCTGCGGTCGTCTCCCTCCCGGCAGAGGAGGCCCCGAAATGGCCCGTCCTCACCCCGGCAACCGTCTCCGCTCCGCTCCCCGGCACGACCCTGCTAACCGATCCCGGCGACCTCAGTCTCGCCCTCCACCACGCCAACGACCGCTTCCTCGACGCGGAGATCGAGCGGGCAAAGGCGGACCGGGGGAAGTTCTGGAATCGCGATTTTTCCTCGCCCGAGGCGTATGCGAAATCCGTCGCGCCGAATCGGGAGGGGCTGGTGAAAATGCTCGGGCTGGATCGGGAGACGCGACCGGCCCCGGAGGGAGGGAATCGCTTTCTCTATGTCTCGACCGACCCGCTAACAAAGGCCGACACTCCCTCAGCCGTGACCTGGCAGGCCTTTGGGGACGTGCATGGTGACGGGGTCGTCTTTCTTCCCGCAGGCGGGATCAAGGCCGATGTCGTTCTGCTCCCGGACGCCGAAAATCAGGACTCCGTTTTCCCCGCCGCCGCCTCCCTCGCCCGCAGCGGCTGCCGGGTTCTCGTCGTGGGCCTCGTGGATCGTGGAGAAAACGAACACCAGCTCAGCCGACGGGAATGGGTGCAGCGATCCGCCTTTCTGTTAGGACGCACGATGACGGGCTACGAGGTGCTGAAGATCCAGTCCGCGATCGACTGTCTCGTCTCGAGTCGAGAGGGATTCCGCCCTATCGGAATCATCGGCCACGGGGAAGGCGGTCGCCTCGCTCTCTTCGCCGCTGCCATCGATCCACGCATCGACACCGTTGCGGTAAGCGGTGCCTTCGGACCGCGCGAGCAACTCTGGAAGGAACCGGCTGACCGCAATGTCTTCGGGCTGCTCCGCGAATTCGGCGATGCCGAGTTGGCCAGTCTCACCACTCCGCGATCGCTCCTCATCGAGTGCGGGGCGTACCCGAAATACGGATACCGCGCGAGCGGGGATCTGGAACTCGATTTCGAAAACCGCGGCAAGCTCCCGGGCAAACCGGGCATGCTCCCGACTCCCTCCACCGAGGAGGTCATCGCGGAGCTCAATCGACTCTCGACCCTCGCGCCCAACTCCAGGACAGAATTGGTGATCAGTCCCGAGGCACTGTCCAGTGAAACGATCTCACTTTTTCTCACAAATCTCGGCCTCACCGCGGCAGATCCGATCCCGACGCAGAGCGACGTTGTCTTCCCCTCTTCCCCCGACCGCACCAACGAACTCGTCCGCCACAATCAACTCGCCCTCATCGACGCGGCGGCGGATCGGACCCGCTACTTCGCCGACCTCGAGACGGATACGCTCGAGAATTTCGAAAAAACGATCGAACCCTACCGCGAAAAATTTCGCACCGGGGTCATCGGCGATTTCGAGCGTCCCCTGCTGCCTCCCAACGCCCGCACCCGACCCTATCAGGTCGGTGACAAGACCGTGTCATACGAGGTCGTCCTTGATGTCACGGAGAGCGGCGGCGAGACCGTCTTCGCCTACGGAATCCTGACACTGCCAAAAGACATCGACCTGACCTCGGGCGAAAAGCGCCCCGTCGTCGTCTGCCAGCACGGGCTCGAGGGCACCCCGCAGGATGTTATCGGCGAGGCCAAATACGACGCCTACAAGGCCTACGCGACGCGGCTCGCCGAGCGTGGGTTCATCACCTTCGCCCCGCAGAACGGCTACAAGTATTTCGACCTCTTCCGCATGCAGCAGTTCAAGGCGCAGAGCATCGGCAAGACCCTCTTTTCGATCATCGTGCCGCAGCACCGGCAGATCACCGACTGGCTCGCGGAGCAGCCCTGGGTCGACGGGGAAAAGATCGCCTTTTACGGGCTCAGCTACGGCGGCAAATCGGCGATGCGCATCCCCCCGCTCGTGGATCGCTACTGCCTCTCGATCTGCTCGGCGGACTTCAACGAGTGGGTCTGGAAAAACGCCGCGACGGATACCGCCTCATTGCGCTACAGCTACGCGAACAAAGGCGAATACGAGATCTTCGAATGGAATCTCGGCGGGACTTTCAACTACGCCGAGATGGCCGCGCTGATCTGCCCGCGCCCCTTCATGGTGGAGCGCGGGCACTTCGACGGGGTCGGACCCGACGAGCAAGTCGCCTTCGAATTCGCGAAAGTGCGGAATCTCTACGCCGCCCGCCTCGGACTGGCGGACCGCTGCGAGATCGAGTGGTTCGCCGGCCCGCACTCCATCCACGCGGTCGGGACCTACGACTTCCTCCACCGCCATCTCGGCTGGCCGGTGCCGGAGAAATAAAGACGGCCCTCAGGGAAGCCGGACGTGACGGGAAAAGGGGTTGATTTTCCCCTCTGGAGATACTAAGTATTCCGAGATATTATGGAAAATCTTCCTGTTTGGGTTTCGGTTGTACTTTTGGGTCTTATTGAGGGCATAACCGAGTTCCTGCCCATCTCCTCGACGGGACATCTCCTCATCCCGCAGAATCTCGGCTGGCTGCCCCGTCAGTCCGATCTCTTTTCCATCGTCATCCAGAGCGGAGCCGTCCTCGCGGTCGTCGCGGTCTTTGCCGAGCGCATCAAGCACCTCGCCTCGACCCTGCGGGAACGGGAGACGCGGGACTATCTCGCAAAACTGGCTCTCGCCTTTTTTGTCACCGCCGTCGGTGGACTCATCATCAAGAAGCTGGACGTCGAACTCCCCGAAACCATCGCTCCGGTGGCCTGGGCGACTTTCATCGGGGCCTTTGTCATCTTCGGCGTCGAGTTCTGGCGCAAGGGCCACCCCGGCGAACCGTCAGTGAGCTGGACCATGGCGATTGCCGTCGGCCTCGCCCAGATCCTCGCGGCGGTCTTTCCGGGGACGTCCCGCTCCGGAGCCAGCATCCTCATCGCGATGGCGCTCGGTGCAGCGCGACCGGCAGCGACAGAGTTCTCCTTTCTCCTCGGGGTGCCCACGCTGATGGCGGCAGGGGCCTTCCAGATCTTCTCCTCGGTTCAGGAAGGCCACGGCGGCAGCGAAGACTGGGCCATGGTCGCCCTCGGGACGGTCGTCTCGGCGATCTCGGCGTTCATCGTGGTGAAATGGCTCATCCATTTCGTGCAGAGCCACACCTTCAACGGCTTCGCCTGGTATCGGCTCGTCATGGGGGCTGCGCTCCTCATCTATGTGGCGATGCAGACCAATGCCGAGGCCGGGGTGACGGACTAACATACATCCGGAAGGCTACCCTTTGAAAAAGTTCTACCATCTCCACGCCGGCAAACTTCTCGAAACAGAGGAGGTAGGCGATTCCGTCTGGATCGATCTTTATTCCCCCTCGCGGGAGGAGGAGGTCGAACTCGAAAAACTACTCGGTATCGAGCTCCCCACTCGCGAGGACATGGAGGAGATCGAGATCTCGAGCCGACTCTACGAAGAGGACGGCGCCGTCTTCATGACCGTGCAGTTGCCCTCGGCGACGGAGGACGACGCCACCCAGATGGGCCCGGTGACCTTCGTCCTCGTCGCGGGTAAACTCATCACGATCCGCTACCACGATCCCCGCACTTTCAACACCTTTCCCGCGCGGGCCGCCCGCACCGGCATCACCGGAGACACCGGGGAGATGGTCTTCCTCGCGCTCCTCGAGGCGCTCGTCGATCGTCTCGCCGACATCATCGAGCGTGCCGGGCACAATGTCACGCCGATCTCGCGCAGCATCTTCCAGGCGGTCGATCCGCGGATCGCGCGAACCCGGAACTACAAGTCTTTCCTCGAGACGATCGGCCGTGCCGGGGATCTCATCTCGGACATTCGCGACAGCCTCATGACCCTCGATCGGGCGGTCGGCTTCTACGCCCAGCACATCGTGCGCCGCGAGGGCACCGAAGAACAGCGTGGCCGCATCAAGACGATCACGCGAGATCTTCACTCGATCGGAGACCACGCGAGCTTTCTCGCGAGTAAGATCACCCTGCTCCTCGACGCCACTCTCGGCATGATCAGCATCGAGCAAAATGCGATCATTAAGATCTTCTCCGTCGCTGCGGTCGTCTTCCTGCCCCCCACCCTCGTCGCCTCGATCTACGGGATGAATTACAAATTCATGCCCGAGCTGGAATGGCATTTTGGTTATCCTTTCGCGATTGGCCTGATGATCCTCTCGGCGCTGCTTCCCTATTGGTTTTTCAAACGCAAGGGCTGGTTGTGAGCGGAGAGGGCGTCGTTGATCGCCCGATCGTGAGCACCATCGCGAGTGTCCTCGGCTACTACTACGGGGTGAAGTGGAATCGCGAGTATTTCTGTTAGTCGCGGCTCAACAGTGCTTCTCGAGGATGGCCCGCATCTTCCCTTCGCGGGCCTCGATGCTCTCGCACAGCGCGAACTGAACCCGAGCCCGATTGAGATTCTGTCCCTCGTGACCGACCTTGAAATAGACGTCCCCGGCAAGGTAATCGGCAAAGAAACGCAGCCCCAACTCGAACGCGATGAGCCGGATCGAGTCGTAAAGATAGTGCTTGTCGGCATCAGTGAGGAAGCCCTTCGCTTCGGTGAGATAACCCCGCACGAGCGCTTCGAAGAGATCGAGATCGAGGAAGACTTCACTGAGATCGCTCGTCTCCTCCCCCGCCGGATTGCAGCCGCTGCGCACCGCGTCGCCGATGTCGTAGTGGATCAAACCCGGCTTCACCGTGTCGAGATCGACGATGGCGGTCCCCTTTCCGGTGAAGTTGTCTATCATCACGTTCGTGATCTTCGGGTCCCCGTGGATCGGACGCAGATGGATCTCGCCCCGCTCGCGGGCCGACTCGAGGACCCCGACAAAATCGCGCCGCTTTTCAACAAACTGGTGGAGACGCCGTGCCTCCGAGACCGCTGCGAGACGGGCCTTTGCCTCGGCATTCTCGAGGGTCCGGTCGTAGCCCTCGAGATAGAGCGGCGCGATGTGAAAACCCGGCAGCGTGTCCGCGAGCCCATCGATGGGGAAGTCCGAGATGATGCGCTGGAAGTGCCCGAGAACCCGCCCCGCCTCGGCCGCGTGCTCGGGGATGGTGAGCTTCTCGTAGTTCGTCGTGCTCGCGATCATGGAGAGGGCGCGCCAGTAGCCGCCCTTCGCATCGACGACGAAGTCGGTCCCGTCCTTCGCCGGGATCACCCGCGGCAACTGCCAGATGCGGTCGGCATGGTCGGCCTCTTCCTCGATGCGGCGATGGGCGTGATCGGTGACGGCCTTCATGTTCGCCATGACCGCCGCCGGATCCTTGAAAACTGCCTGATTGATACGCTGCAGGATGTATTGCTCCTCCGAGAACGTCGTCCGCAGGATCACACGGTAGGTGTCATTGACATTGCCCGAGCCGATCGGCTGGAGCGCGACAAGGCGGCCGGGGACATCAAACTGCGTGGCAATGGTCTCTGCGATCATAGAAATGGGGGGAGCGGGAATAGCGACGCTGTTTGGGGGGGGAAGTCAACTTTTATCCCGCAGGGCGCAACGGGCGCGCGGTGACTCATAATTTAAAAACACCGAAGGAGGAATTTGAAAGAAGGCGTTTGAGGCGGAAAAAGTTACGCTGTCATCGCCAATTGCAAGGAGATCACTTTTTCATCCCTTCCGCATTCTTGTCACCCTTGGGCCGGGGAAGGAGAGGGTTCAGCGAGCGACTCACAGTGGTCTTGTGACAAGCGGCGGGACAAACGTCTCCGCACCGTGGTGGCGCGTTTTCTGGATTCGCCCGCCCGCAGCATTCAGGCTGCCTACGCAGGATGGGCCGAATCAATGGCTGCCTATCGGCTCTTTAACAACAAAGCGGTGACCCTTGAGCGCGTCCTTCGTCCTCATCAGAGCGCCACCGTGGAACGGGTTCGCGCCCACCGCAGTGTTGCCCTCATTCAGGATACCACAGAGCTGGATTTCACTCCCAAGAAACATCTTCAGGGAAGCGGTCTGTTCGGGGCAAGTGACAATCCGCGTCGCGGATGGTTTCTCCACTCTCAATTCGCAGTAAGTGAGGATCGTCTCCCTCTGGGCGTTTACAGCACCAATCTCTATGCCCGCACTGATCTCCCGCCGGGCCAATCCAGACCGAACAACCATTGCCTGCCCATTGAGGAAAAAGAGAGCAACCGCTGGCTCCTCGGCTATCGCCAAGCTTGCGAACTCGGGGTCGCCGTCGGCGAAGGAGTGGAAATATTTTCCGTCAGTGATCGCGAGGGCGACATCTACGAAATCTTCGAGCATCGCGAGCTTTTGCTCTCGACCGCAGTCGAGGGCAGTCCCGCGCCAGCTCACTGGATCGTCCGCGCAGCCAAGGATAGAGTCCTCGTCGACGAGGATGGTGAGATCGGTGAAAATCCGACCCGGCTCTTTGACAAGGCCGCCCAGGGATCGCTTCCGGGGATCGTTGAGTTCAACATCACCGGCAAGACGAAGAGCCGTAAAATCAGTCGGATGAAAACGGAAACGACGACGGTGAGAAGTCGGCGTCTGGTGCGTCAGGAAATTAGAATATCCAAGGTGACGCCGCGCATCCCGCGAAGAATAGGCGGGAAGAAACTCGCCCGGGTCTCCTACTGGGTCATCAGCGCGGTGGAACTCGATCCGCCCGAGGGAGAAAAGCCCATTTCCTGGGTCCTCCTGACGAGTTTTGAAGTCGGCGATCTGGAGGCAGCCCGTCGTATCCTGCGACTGTATCTGGCGAGATGGGATATCGAAGTCTTTCACCGGGTCTTGAAAACCGGCTGCCGCGTGGAAGAAATCCAGCTCAAAACCGAAGAAGCGCTTCGACCGTGTCTCGCACTTTATTTGATTGTTGCCTGGCGAATCCTTTATCTGACGCACCTGGGCCGTGAATGCCCCGACCTGCCCTGTTCAGTGGTATTTGAAGAGGCTGAATGGAAATCGGTCGTCGCCATTGCGGTGAAGCGGAAGATGAAAGTGGCCATGGAACTGGGAGGCAAAGAACCCGATCTGTCGCGGATGATCCATCTTGTGGCTGTCTTCGGCGGCTATCTTGGTCGCAACAAAGATGGACCGCCGGGTCCGCAGTCAATGTGGCAGGGACTAACCAGGGTGCGTGATTTTGCAATCGCTTGGGAAGCGTTCGGCAAGTAAGCCCGGACGGGAGC
>Ga0209284_10000599_pt1 | contig 58465 bp, 49 predicted proteins | sample FRY03_FD_187211 | JGI IMG/M metagenome (GOLD analysis project Ga0209284, IMG submission 187211) | Freshwater microbial communities from Lake Fryxell liftoff mats and glacier meltwater in Antarctica - FRY-03 (SPAdes) (version 2) | ecosystem: Environmental > Aquatic > Freshwater > Ice > Glacier...
GTAAGGTTTTAATTTTACTACTGTTGTTTTCACAATACATTTTGCTTTTCCAGACCAGTCGGTAATAACGAGAAATTCACCAATTTTAGGTAATCTTTCGTTGCGTAGTTGCAAGCCTAAAAGCGAGGGTGAAGTGGCTTTTTTAATATTTTTCATCACTAAATCTAAACACTCATTCGCCTCTTTTTCATTGTCACAAAAGTGTATGGTTTTAGGAGCATCAACAAAAGCATCTTCTAAATGTTGATCTAAATAATCTCCCCACATATTGCGGGCTGAAGCATTGTCCATAATTATAATCTATTTAGCGAATGTACCTTATTTAAATTGTTCTGCCGCAAGTGCCGCAGCTCTTGCTGTAAAGGCCATATAGGTTAAAGACGGATTTACGCGGCTCGATGAAGCAATAAAAGCACCATCGGTTACCTATACATTAGGTGCGGTTTGTATTTAATTGTGGTATTTATAATTGATGTTTTTGGATCGTGACCCACACGAGCTCCGTCCATTTCATGTGTGCCAAGGCCTGACCCTATACCCCTGCCATAGGCTATTACATCTTTAAAACCAGCAATGGTCGTCAGATTCACTATTTGTGCTTTAATATCTTCACACATATTGTATTCGTTTTCTTTGAACTCCTCATCAAAATCTGGTTGAGGTAAACCTCACTTATCTTTTTCCGTTATGCTTAGCGTAACGCTATTATCATCATAAGATAAAAACTCAACAAAACCTTTAACTCCTATTTGCCAAGAACCTACTTTTAAAATATTTTCTTTCGGTAGGTCTGGCGTCCACAAGTACGCTATCTTCCTCACCCAACCCTGTCGAGATTGCTCGTGCTTTTTTTTCTTTAGAAAGTTCTCCTTTAAGAGTATAATCTCAATCATCATCATTCATGGTTTTATAATCTTTTATGTGTTCTACTAATGACCCACGCTTTAGGACTATTGTTTTTAGTGCTTTTTCAGAAAAGCTCCTTGGAAGCCCAACCTCCCGTTATTCTAGTTCTTACGACCATTGCGTCGTATTCTTGTTGCTGATTCATTCCTGTAATTGTATATTTATTGTATATTTATTCGTTTTTCGATACCAACATCAAAAGAATAATGGCATAATAAATATAAGGCAATATTTCCTAAAATTTTAGTAATCCATTATTTCGAACCAATAATTCTTTAAACTTTTAATATTAAAAAATGAAAACGATAAAAGGACCCGCCGTTTTTCTTGCGCAATTTGTAGATCGTAAAGCACCATTTAATAGTTTAGACGGAATGTGCAAATGGGCTGCCGATTTAGGCTATAAAGGCATACAAATACCCACTTGGGAAAATTTTTTAATCGATTTGGATAAAGCTGCCGAGAGTCAGACCTATTGCGATGAGCTAAAAGGTAAAATAAATTCTTATGGCTTACAAATTACCGAACTCTCTACGCATTTACAAGGACAATTGGTGGCAGTAAACCCAGCATATGATCTAATGTTTGATAATTTTGCCCCGGTTAAGGTTAAAAACAATCCCAAAGCGCGCACGGCTTGGGCGGTTGAAACCGTAAAAAAAGCAGCGACGGCCAGTAGAAGATTAGGTTTAAATGCGCACGCCACATTTTCTGGAGCTTTATTATGGCATACGATGCACCCTTGGCCGCAACGGCCTAAAGGTTTGGTAGAAATGGGTTTTGAAGAATTAGCGAAACGTTGGTTGCCTATTTTAAACCATTTTGATGAACAAGGTGTTGATGTTTGTTACGAAATTCATCCCGGCGAAGATTTGCATGATGGGGATACTTTTGAACGCTTTTTGGCCGCAACTAACAACCACAAAAGAGTCAATATTTTATATGATCCTAGCCATTTTGTGCTACAACAATTAGATTATATTACTTATATTGACCACTATCACGAATTTATAAAATCGTTTCACGTAAAAGATTCAGAATTTAACCCAACAGGTAAAAAAGGAGCTTTTGGCGGCTACAATGATTGGGGAGATAGAGCGGGCAGGTACCGTTCTTTGGGCGACGGACAAATAGACTTTAAAACCATTTTTTCCAAATTAACCCAATATGGTTGCGATGTTTGGGCGGTAATGGAATGGGAATGCTGCATAAAAAGTCCAGAGCAAGGTGCCAGAGAAGGTGCGAAATTTATTCAAGACCATATCATTGAAGCTACTGAAAAAACATTCGATGATTTTGCAGGTGGTGCTATAGATAAAGATGTTTTAAAGAAAATATTAGGAATTTAAATTTTAATAAAATGAAAAGAATAATTGTATTAGCCTTGGGCATTACCACTTTCATCAGCTGTAAAAACAATACCGATAAAACGAGTGAACTAGATAATCTAAAAGCAACAACTACAAACCCTACGGAAGTATCCAAAAGTGCAGATTGGAGAGTTTTGTTTGATGGCAGCTCTTTCGATAATTTCAAAGAATATTTAAAAGACGAGGTTTCCGAAAACTGGAAAATTGAAGATAATGCCCTGGTGTTTTATCCACCAAAGGACAGAAAAAAAGGAGAGGCTTTTAATTTGGTAACTAAAGACACCTATACCAATTTTGTATTGTCTTTAGAATGGAAAATTGCAGAAGGCGGTAATAGTGGTATTTTTTGGGGGATAAAAGAAAATACGAGTTTGTCAGAAGCCTACCAAACAGGGCCAGAAATTCAAGTTCTAGACAATGAAAGACATCCAGATGCTAAAGCAGGAACAACGCATCAAGCTGGAGCCTTGTATGATATGGTAGCGCCATCAAAAGATGTTACAAAACCAGTCGGCGAATGGAACACTTGTGTTCTTACCATCAATCATAAAAAAAATCAGGGGAGCGTTGTGCTAAACGGAGAAGAAATTTTGTCCTTCCCCGTTAATGATCCGGAATGGAGCGCTATGGTGGCCAAATCTAAATTTGCAGATTGGAACTATTTTGGAAAATATCCAACAGGAAAAATAGGCTTACAAGACCATGGTGATGGTGTTGCTTTCAAAAACATTAAAATTAAAGAATTATAAAATACATTACAACCCAATCCAAATAAATCTATAATGAAAAAATTTTATATACTTGCTATTTTGGCTCTTTTTTCCTGTAAAGATGCAGGGGAAAAAATAATTGAGGTAGAACAAATTAGTAAAGGAATAGTCTATGAAGGGTATTCCGGAGTAACTCCAACCAAACCAGAAGAAACGGAGTTTTATGAGCCTGTGCCGCCCGTAGTTCATCCCTCTATTAGTAAAGGAGCGCCAAGTGATGCCGTAATCCTATTTAATAACAATAGTTTAAACGAATGGGTAAGTTTAAAGAACCCAGAAAAACCAGCAGATTGGATTATTAATCCCGATAGCAGTTTTACGGTAAAAAATAGGGCTGGTGATATCCGCACAAAAGAAGAATTTGGCAATGTGCAGCTCCATTTAGAGTGGAAATCGCCAGTAGAAATTCAAGGTGAAAAACAAAGCAGGGCCAATAGCGGTGTGTTTTTACAAAGCAGATACGAAGTTCAAATTTTAGACAATAACAATAACGACACTTATGTAAACGGACAAGTAGGATCTATCTACAAACAACACATACCATTAGCTATGGCCTCATTGCCTACTGGAGAGTGGAACAGCTACGATATTATTTATCACACGCCAGAGTTTGACAAAAGAGGCAATAAAACCAAATCTGCTACCTTAACCCTGCTGCATAACGGTATTTTAATACAAGATCACGAAGAGATAAAGGGAACAACAGAATACATAGGCTGGCCCAAGAATGAAGCGCACGGCAAAGCCCCAATTATTTTACAAGATCACGGTGATAATAGTAGGGTTAGCTTTAGGAATATTTGGGTTCGGGAAATAAAGTAAACAGGTTGTGACTATCTTTTTTCAGGCGCAACTAGCCTCCGTACTTCTATTTGCTTTTGGCATTTATTGGCGGTATTATCCACCTAAAAAATAAATCATCTTTACGATTACCGAACCAGAATAAGCATGCCAAACCAAACAGTTTGGGATTATGCCAATAAAGTTGGTGCAAAAATGCTTTTTCCATTGGATTGGATAAGCTTTGGAATGAGAATACAATATGAGATGATATTTTAAAAAAAACTATTATAAAATAAATTAAGGATGGATTTTCAATACGCATTATAAGAAAACAAGAAATCTATCCAGAATACAAAATGATGCAAACTTTGTGACTAAAACTAATATTTTAGCATCAACTATACCAGTAATACGCTGATCATGTTCAAAAGTTTTATCAAGTTACAATAGAAGTCTATTTTTAGATCGGCATGCTTGAAAGCCGACATGGCTATTAAAATCTTCATGGGCTTTTTTACCATTTATATGGTTGTGGTTTTATCGGCTTTGGTGTCGGTGTTTATTTTATAATTGAAGATGCCAATATGGGCGACCCTTTTGACGTGGTAAACAAATACATGATTTACTATCTTGCTTTTAAGTTAGTTTTCCATTACATGTTGCAGAAAATGCGCATAACCAATGTAAAGCCCTTGTTGTATTTACCGATTAAAAAAAGTCTGGTCGTAAACTTTGCTTTAGGAAAGCCATTCTGTCTTATTTTAATTTGTCGCACGCCTTATTTTTTATTCCGTTTTCTATTATATTACTTATTCAGTGGGTATCCTCCTTTGGCAATTATTACCCTTATTTAAAGCGATAATTTTATTAATATTTTGGTAAACAATAAAGACAATATTTTTTATCCTGTAATCATTGTTTTAGATGTTTTGGGAATTAGCCATTATTTTCAATTTTTTGATATTACTATATTTACAGCCGCTTTCTTTGGCGCTTTAAATAATTCACCTTGGTTATCTATAATACTTGTTGTACTCACTTTAAGCCTGTATTACGCAGCTTTCAACTATTTCAAAAGCAACTTATATCTTGATACTGGCTTACCCACCTAGCAAACTATTGCGAAAACTGAAGATCTAAGCTGGTTAAACCCTCTTGGTGATTTGGGTGCTTTTTTGAAGAATGACATCAAATTAATTAAAAGGAATAAGCGTTCTAGAATGGCCATCATCATCAGTTTTATGTTTATTTTTTATGGCTTTCTGTTCTCCATGGAAGCTGTGGAAGCTTATTATGGTTTAGTTTGGAAAAATTTTGCTATTATATTTATCTCGGGTGGATTTCTATTCAGTTTCGGGCTATTGGTATCCAGTTGGGATAGCTCCTTTTATACGTTAATGATGTCGTAAAACATAAAGTAAAAAGAGCATTTAAATTCTAAATGGTATTTAATTGTCATTGCTTCTATGATTAGCCCAATTATAGCACTGTTTTACTTGTATTTTGGCGGAGAAGCTTATTTAGCGGTTTTGGTGGGTGCTATTTATAAAATTGGTATCAATTTATATATGGTTTTATGGGCTGGAGCTTACAACAGAACTCCGATAGATTTACGCTCTTCAAAAAAGTTCTTGGAAATAAAGAATCTTTCAATACTACTTATAATTTATGTCCTGGTGCATTATTTAATCGACCTTAGAAAAGGTTATGTTATTGTAACAATAAATGGTGTTTTAGGCTTTGCTTTTAAAGGCTTGGTTTTCAAAAAAATTGGAGATATTTATAAAAAGAAAAGTACAAGACCTTGTTGGCGTATAAGCAGGTGAGCTAGTAGCTACCTCTTAAACTTCAAAACCTCGGACCTTCCTTTTTTAAAAATAAGATTACTTACTGTTTTTCCTTTTCGCAATGCTTTTTGTGCTTCGTAAGGCAGAGCATGGGTTTCTTTACAATCGTTGGAGCAGCAATGATCCATAGCTTTGGCGCAATCTTCACATTGTAAAAAAAGCAAATGACAAGCCTTATTAGCACAATTTTCGTGGGTATCACAATTTTTTCCGCATTGGTGACATTGCGCAATGACATCATCACTAATCCGCTCACCGCGTCTTTGGTCAAAAACAAAATTTTTCCCCAAAAATTTATTTTCTAGATTCTTATTTTGCACCTGTCTGGTATATTCAATAATACCGCCTTCTAGCTGGTAAACTTGCTGAAAACCTTTATGTTTGTAATAGGCACTCGCTTTTTCACAACGAATACCTCCAGTGCAATACATCACTAATTTTTTATCTTCTTTATGATCTCTTAAATCGTGCTCGATAAGATCTAAAGAATCACGAAATGTATCAACGTCTGGGGTAATTGCATTTTTAAAATGTCCTATTTCACTTTCGTAATGGTTGCGCATATCTAACAAAACAACATCAGGATCGTCCATAAGTTCATTGAACTTTTCAGCATCTACATGAATACCTATTTTAGTAACATCGAAAGTAGAATCATCTAAACCATCGGCAACAATTTTATCACGAACTTTTACTTTTAGCTTTAAAAACGATTTATTGTCTTGCTCAATAGCAATATTTAATCGCACATTTTCTAAAAAAATAATGGTATCTAAATGCTTTTTAAAGGCTTCAAAGTTTTCTGCAGGTAGAGAAAGTTGGGCATTAATGCCCTCGTAAGCAACATAAATACGACCTAAAACGTCTAATTCATTCCAATGAATGAATAAGCGATTTCTCAAAAGAGTCGGATTTTTAATGTGCGCATATTGGTAGAAAGAAATGGTCAGGCGTTCTTTGCCCGCTGCCTCAATTAAAGCTTTTCTTTCCTTTGCGCTCAATTTATTGTACAGTTGCATGCTATACTAATTTTTTGAGGTTAAAGAATTTATTTGAGCTGCAAATTTAGAATTTTAAAAGAGTTAAGCAACAATTTGCGGCAAGAAACACCAATTTTTGAATTTATAGCTCGTGAGAATTTGCTAAACCACAAACAACTAATCCATCGGAAATGTGGGATTAGTAAAACTTACAATTTTTGAATTTACCATTATTAAAAAACAAACCCCGCAAAAATCGGGGTAACATTATTTTTTCTTTTTCATAGAACTATAGAACAAAAATTGCAACCGTATTTGCCAATTTCCTAGAAAGTAAATGGCATATTTTACAAGTTAGTTTTTTAGTAGATGCAAGAAATACAAAAAGGTTGCATTTCAAATTGTGATATGCAAAAAGAAATGGTAATTTAGCTTTTTTAATATACAAAAAATGAGCGCAGAAAAAGAAGCAAAATTAAAAGCACTAAAACTTACCCTAGACAAATTAGATAAAACTTATGGCAAAGGTGCTGTAATGAAAATGGGGGACAAAGTTGTAGAAGATGTTGAGGTAATCCCTTCGGGATCTTTAGGATTAGATGTTGCCTTAGGCGTTGGCGGCTATCCAAGAGGTAGGGTTGTAGAAATTTATGGCCCAGAATCTTCAGGAAAAACTACTTTAACCTTACATGCTATTGCCGAAGCTCAGAAAAAAGGAGGCATAGCAGCCTTTATTGATGCTGAACATGCTTTTGATCGTTTTTATGCCCAAAAACTAGGAGTTGACGTAGATAATTTAATCATTTCTCAGCCTGATAACGGAGAGCAAGGTTTAGAAATTGCCGATAATTTAATCCGTTCTGGTGCTATTGATATTGTAGTGATAGATTCTGTAGCAGCACTTACACCAAAAAGTGAAATTGAAGGTGAAATGGGCGACTCTAAAATGGGACTTCATGCCCGTTTAATGTCTCAAGCCCTAAGAAAACTTACAGGTTCTATAAGCAAAACTAAATGTACCGTAATTTTTATCAATCAATTACGAGATAAAATTGGGGTTATGTTTGGCAGTCCAGAAACTACTACTGGTGGTAATGCACTTAAATTTTATGCATCGGTACGTTTAGATATTAGGAGATCCACACAAATAAAAGATACAGAAGGCAATGTTCTAGGGAATAAAACCAGAGTGAAAGTGGTTAAAAATAAGGTTGCTCCACCGTTTAAGCAGGCGGAGTTTGATATTATGTATGGTGAAGGAATCTCGAAAGTAGGTGAGGTGATAGATTTAGGTGTGGAATATGAAATTATAAAAAAAAGCGGATCATGGTTTAGTTATGGTGATACCAAATTAGGACAAGGGCGCGATGCAGTGAAAGCTTTACTCCTAGACAATCCTGAACTTCAAGAAGAGCTAGATGGAAAAATACGAGAAGCGATAACCACTGTTAGAGCTTAATTTAAAAAAAAATTAACCTTCTTACATGATAATTTATTGTTTTCAGATAGTTATAGATAAAAATCCTAATTTTCATTAGGATTTTTCTTTTTTTGACGCAACCTTTTATCATTATTAACATCTATAAATAAAAAAGAATTTATGAGAAAAATAATTTTCTTGTCAGTAATGCTTTCAGCATTATTAACCCTAACTGGATGTAGTTTAGAAGATCAAGAGAATTTTTATTTTGTAGCATTGCCTATTACAAGTATTGAAATGCCAGTGGCGTTTGAATTAAACAAAACCTATGATATTAAAGTTAAATTTCAGAGAAGCTCGGATTGTGCTTTTTTTGAAGGTTTTGATGTGATTAAAGAAGACACAATGGTTCGTAATGTGTCCGTCATTGGTTCCTTGCTTACCGATAATGACAATTGTAAAGAAATTTCGCAAGAAATAGAAGAGTCCTTTAGATTTATCGTTTTATACAACGAAACATATCTTTTTAAGTTTTACCAAGGAAAGGATGAAAATAATGAGTCACAATATTTAGAAATAGAAGTGCCTGTGAACTAATCACAAATCAACCTTAAATTACCAACTTATTTTGAGTCTAGAAGAACTCATAAAAAATTGCATCAAAGGCAATCGAAAAGCACAAGAACAATTGTACCGAGACTATTCTCGGGTACTCTACAGCGTGTGCCTAAAATATTCGAGAAATAAAGTCGAAGCCGAAGACAATTTGCACGATAGTTTTATGGTCATCTTCTCCAAAATAAATCAATTTAATTTTAAGGGTTCTTTCGAAGGTTGGATAAAAAGAATTACGGTGAACACTGTCCTTCAAAAGTACAGAAAAGAGACCAATTTAAGTGTCATCCCTGAGCATTTAGAAGCTGATGTCGAATTAGAAGAATCATGCTATTTAGATATTAGCTTGCCTACATTACTAAACTATATTCAAGAGTTGCCCAATAAATACAGGCTAACCTTTAATTTGTTTGTTTTAGATGGCCATTCACACCAAGAAATTAGTGAAGTATTAGGCACCTCAACAGGCACCTCAAAATCTAATTTAGCAAGGGCACGATTAATTTTAAAAGAGCGAATAGAATCGGATATAAAACAAAATACTATTTCTTGAGAGGTAGCAATATTTATTTAAAAAATTAAAATACTAATTGCATAATTTTTTGCAGTATGAAAAAGAAAACGATAGATGAATTGTTCAAAGAACGATTTAGAGATTTTAATGAAATAGCAGATGAAAAAGTCTGGAAAGCTATTGAAGCATCTCTTAACAAAAAGAACGCACGAAAAGTAATTCCACTTTGGTGGAAACTAGGAGGAATAGCTGCGCTATTGGCCATTTTATTTTTTGCCTTTAACCCTTTTGGAAATGCCACACTCCAAAACGAAAATCAGTTAACAGAAACTTCATTGAAAGAAAATTCAGCACAAAAAAAGGCTTCAGATACCATTGAGAATGCTGCTAAACAAAATAATTCAGATGTTAAAATTGTGAATGATACGCATCAAAAAGAAACTACAGTTGAAAAAAAAGTATTAGAGGAGGCTTCACATACCTATACAGATGAGATTAAAAAAGATAAGACGAATGCAACAACACCTAAAAAAGAAGAAGTAAAACAATCTTTTTCTAAAACGGATACAAATCACGCTATCGCACACCAAAACATTTCTGAAAAAAGTAAAAATTCCCAATTAGAAAATCCAAATACTACTAAGAAGCAAACAAATGGTGCAGATGAATTAAACATAGCAACTACAAAAAATAAAATTGGAAGCCAAGAAACTTTGGCAGAAACGGATCCAAATATCAAAAAAGAGCGAGGAGATAAAGGCGTTATTGATTTAAAAGATACTTTTAAAGATAAAAATATATTCCCTTCAAAAGACGAAGAAAAGAATGCCATTGCCAAAAAAGAAGATCAAAAAAAGTCCATCTTCGATGAAATTAAAGGGCGAGAAGAAGAGATAATTGTTGAGAAAGCCAAAGAGAAATGGTCTGTTGGCCCGAGTGTTGCGGCTGTTTATTTTAATGGGATTGGTGAAGGTTCTCCAGTAAACACTATTTTTGTTTCTAACTCAAAATCAGGGAATGTGAATATGAGTTATGGAGTTTTAGTAGCCTATGAAGTGAGTAAAAAATTAAAAGTCCGTTCGGGAGTAAACAAAGTAGATTATGGTTATACCACTAATCAAGTAGAATTTACGTCTTCGATAAGAGGTGAAACGCCTCAAGTAGAGAATATAAATTATGTAGCTTCGGCTAGAGGTATTGTGGTCGGTAGTTTGGTGAATACAAGGCCAGAAACTCAAACCATTCCTATTGAAAACGCTTTTGATGTTACCGCAAATTCCGCTACTTTAGAAGGTAATTTATCGCAACAGTTTGGTTATATAGAAGTGCCTCTAGAATTTAACTATGCCTTATTAGATAAACGTTTTGGAATTAATGTTATCGGAGGGGTAAGTTCTTTGTTTCTCGTAAATAATACTATTTTACTAAACTCAGGAGATCAGACTACGCAAATGGGAGAGGCAAACAACATCAATGACTTAAATTTTAGCACCAATTTTGGAGTTGGAATTAATTATAAGTTCTCCCCTAAACTTCAATTTAGCGTAGAGCCTATTTTTAAATATCAATTAAATACATTTTCAAATACCGCAGGTAATTTTCAACCTTTTTCGGTTGGAGTTTTTAGTGGTTTTAGTTTGAGGTTTTAGAAGGTTATTTTGAGTTGAAGTCCGCAGAATTTTGAAAATGGAAAAAATAACTAAAAATTTATTTTAAAAATAATTAAAGAATCTGATTACCTTTTAATATTAACCCATAAGAGACTTTGTCTTACTATTATCAATAGGATTTATAAAAAAATAATATATGCAATAAAATTTGACGCTATCAAGGTATATGATAAATTAATTATTGATAGTCATCATAGATATGTAAGGTCTTTATTCGCCAAAATTAGGCTTAATAAAGTCAAATCATCCAAGATAGGTGCAAGTATTGAACACGGTTGGAAAGATGTTGAATTTGTTGCAGAGGGACTGGCTACGGAAGATGAAACCAACAGTCTAAATAAATTAAAAGCCAAGTTCAAATATATTTCGCTGGAAAAATTAATTGAACTAATAAAATAATTTAAATACAGATATCGTATTGACTACTTCCCATAAGCATAATTACTCATTGAAGAAATGGAAAAAAAAATTTGAGCGAAGGAATATTGTTGTCAAAAAATAACAAGACTTCCTGAAAATATTAATCACTTAAATCAAAAATATGAACTTCTTAATTGGTTTAGTTCTGAACATTTGAGTGAAAATTTATTATAATACCCAATGACAAATCCCTTAATGACCTACCCAGATTTTTAAAAAATAAATTAATGTAAACTATGGGTTATGTCGGTTTAAGAGATTATTTGGCCGATGAGGCTTTAAAAATAATTAACAATTTAGAATATCAAATAGCCAAATGAAGAAGATTTGCAAGTTTTAGGATATAAATAATTATGGCTTTGGTACTAAATCAAGGTCGTTTTTTAAAATCTTAGCAACTATTCTTTCATCATTAACTCCTTCAAAATCAGTTCACGAACTTCTTCACATAAACTAATTTTAACTCGTTCATCCAAGGCTTTTGTTTCAAAAAACTGAAGCACTTTAACTCTCGATTTTCCCGGTTTGCCTTTGGTTAAAGTAAAAGGCAGTCTTTGTTTATTATCAAAAAACACCATGGGCACTATGGGTATTTGGTGTGCTATTGCCATTTTAAAAGCGCCACCTTTAAAGTCGTCAAGAATAATAGCCTCATCAGGAACACCGCCTTCTGGGAAAATACAAATACTTAATCCCTTTTGCAGTCTTTTTTGGGCCCTACGATAAACCGCCGTTCTACTTTTAGCATCACTCCGATCGACCGTGATACAGACTCTTTTATAAAAAAATCCAAAAATTGGGATTTTAACGAGTTCCTTTTTACCCACAAAAACAAAAGGGTTGGGGCTTACCTTGAGCATCATCATAACATCCAACATACTGGTATGGTTGGCAACGAGCATGTAACTTTTTCCTTTTACTATTTTTTCGGCATACTTTATTCTTGGAATACAACCCATTCCGAATAGTATAAAATTTGCCCAAAGGTTACGAGCAACCCAAAAAAAGTGTGGATACCACTTTTCCGATGCCGACAGGAGTACCAATATGGGGAACAATAGAATAATGGGAATAGCCACCAAAATGTAAAACCAAACTTGATATAATGCACTCCCTATTTTCCTAAAGATTGTAATCATAAAAGTAAAAGTAACAATTTTACTAGTTTCTACTATTTAATTTATCTTTGCATGATAATTTTTTAGACGATATGGCTCGAATTTTAACAGGAATACAAAGCACAGGAACACCACATTTAGGAAACATTTTAGGTGCTATTATGCCTGCCATCCAAATGGCAAACGACCCTAAAAATGATTCTTTTTTATTTATTGCTGATATGCACTCGCTCACTCAAATTAAAAACGGAGAAGAATTAAGTCATAATACCTACGCTGTTGCTGCTGCTTGGCTGGCTTTTGGTTTAGATGTCAACAAAACCGTTTTCTATCGCCAAAGCGATGTACCACAAACGGCGGAATTAGCCTGGTATTTAAGTTGTTTCTTCCCTTTCCAACGATTATCCCTAGCACATTCTTTTAAAGATAAAGCTGATAGGTTAGAAGATGTAAATGCCGGTTTATTTAGCTATCCGATGTTGATGGCAGCGGATATTTTATTGTATGATGCTGAAATAGTTCCGGTTGGTAAAGATCAATTACAACATATAGAAATGACGCGTGATGTAGCTTCTCGTTTCCATACGCAATTAGGCGAAACTTTTGTCTTACCTGAAGGGAAAATTCAGGAAGAAACCATGTACATTCCAGGTACAGATGGTGCTAAAATGAGCAAAAGTAAAGGCAATCTGATTGATATTTTTCTAAACGATAAGCAGTTACGTAAACAAATTATGGGCATCCAAACAGATAGTACACCCATGGAAGACCCAAAAAACCCAGAAACTGACAATGTTTTTGCCTTATACAAAATATTGGCAAGTCAAGAACAAATTGCAACGATGCGTGCTCATTATGAAAATGGAAACTATGGTTACGGCCATGCAAAACAGGCTTTATTTGAGGTTATTGTTACCAAATTTGCGGATGCTCGTGAAAAGTTTAATTACTACATGAATCACTTAGAGGAAATTGATAAAGCTTTAGCGATAGGCGCAGAAAAAGCAGGGGTAATTGCTGATGAGGTATTGGCTAGAGTCCGAACTAAACTTGGTTATTAAAGAGGAAATAATCAAGGTTCAAACCCAAGTTCTGGTTTGGTAAAAATACAAGGTGCGAAATTAGAAATACGAAGTAAAAAAAGTTTACTTTTAAGTTTTAAATGTTAGTGTTGAGGAAAATCGCCAACAACCAGCAACGGAAAACCACTTCATAACGCTTCAAACAATTTCCCCGGCAAAGGCCTAATTACACCTTTCATTTCCATGTTTAATAAGGTTGATGAAATTCTGAAAATAGGAAGTTTACATTCCAAGGCAATCGTATCTAATAGTTGCTTTCCGTTGGTTTGTAAATACGAATAAAGGAGCTGCTCGGTTTCATCTAAATCAATAAATAATTGCTTTTGTATTGCTTTGGTTTTTTTGTCTTGTAATTGCCAATTCAATATGTAAATTAAATCTGCTGCTGAGGTAAGCATGTGTGCTTTTTGCTGTTTTATAAGGTCATTAGAGCCTTTACTATATTTATCTTCAGCACGCCCTGGAACAGCAAAAACATCACGATTGTAGCTATGGGCAATATCTGCTGTAACCAAACTTCCGCCTTTTTCAGCCGATTCAATGACGATAGTGGCCTCACTCATACCTGCAATAATGCGGTTTCTTTTTAAAAAGTTCTCTCTTTCCGGTTGGCTGGTGGACCAGAATTCGGTATAAAAACCTCCATTTTTTTCTACATCAGGTATATATTTTAAATGTACTTTCGGGTAAATTTGATTTAAACCATGCGCCAAGCAACCTATCGTTTGTAAACCGTGTTTTATGGCAGCTTTTTGCACGCAAATATCAACCCCATAAGCAAAACCACTAACAATAATAGGGTTTAAAGGCGCCAAATCTTCAATTAACTGTTCGCAAAAAGCAGTGCCATAACTGGTAATATTTCTGGTGCCAACAATGCTAATTATTTTTCGATGTGCTAAATCAATTTTTCCTTTACTAAATAAAAGAATCGGACTGTCTATGCAATGCCGCAAATATTCGGGGTAATCAGCATCCATAAAGTAAGTAACTTTAATATGGTTCTTTTTTATGTAAACAAATTCGGCTTCTGCTTCTTCTAAATGCCGTTTATCTTGTAAATTAGTCAAAGTAAAGACCCCAATCCCATCAATTTTTAATAGGTTTTGTCGTTTATCTTCAAAAATAGCCGCTGGACTCCCACAATGTGCAATTAGTTTTTTGGCAGTAACATCGCCAATATTGGGAATTCGTTGGAGTCTTAAAACCGCAACAGTATTACTATCAGTCATTTATATTTTATATCTTTAGACTTACAATTTACATGAAATAAAATGTTAATAAAAAATAATCTCTAAAGTTTTACAAGTTATCTTTTTTTACAATCTTTGTTTTAATGAGATTAGAACACTACATAGAAGAATTATTATACCGTTATAACTGTGTAATCGTGCCTGAATTTGGTGCTTTTTTAACCCAAACTAAGTCGGCCTTCATCAAAGAAGATACGCATACTTTCTATCCGCCGACCAAAGAAGTTTCCTTTAATGCCCAATTGGTTTCTAATGATGGTTTATTGGTTTCGTATATGGCAGAAGCTGAGAAAACCACCTATGAAGAAATGCTCAAACGTATTGCCACTTTAAGTAAGGATTGGAAAAATCGATTAGAAACCGGGGAACGTTTAATCTTTGACGCCATTGGAAAATTATGGTTAAATAAAGACGGTAAAATCTCATTTGAACCAGCCGTAAAAGTAAATTACTTAACAACATCTTTTGGATTATCTTCTTGTGTTTCTGCCAAAATAACTCGCGAAATTTTAAAGGAGCAAATTGTAGCTTTAGAGGAAGAAATTCCTTTTATGATAACTCCAGAGCAAAGAGAAACCAATCAAATAAGACCTTATTTAAAATATGCGGCAGTCATGTTTTTAGGACTCTCTTTAGGTTTTACAGGATATCGTTTTTATAATGAAAATGAAAACCCAAAATTGGTAGTTCAGCAAAATGTACAAACACAAATTACAAGACAGATAGAGCAAGCTACTTTTTTTGATACCGATCCGTTAGAATTACCAGCCTTAAATTTAAAAGCAATTTTAAATACTGCTGTTGAAAAGTCGAACCAAACCCAATACTACATTATTGCAGGAGCTTTTAAAGTAAAAGAAAACGCTGATAAAAAAGTAAATCAATTAAGGGCTAAGGGTTTTAATGCGGATTATATTGGTATTAATAAGTTTAATTTTTATATGGTGAGTTTTGATAGTTTTACTGATGTTGATCAGGCGTTGAGCTATCTTAGAACTGTAAAAAAAACAGAATCCTCTGATGCTTGGTTGTATCAAGAATAGCTTTTTTTATGCTAACTATTTTTAATTTTTAGCGTAAACGCAGCAAACTGCTCGGTTTAGGATAAAATTTCTTGCCACATTTGACTTTCTACATTTGACTTAGTCTTACCTTTACGTAAAAATTAAAATATGACGGCTAAGACTCCTAGTGAATCTAGAACTGTAATGACAGATTTGGTTTTGCCTAGTGAAACCAACCCCTTAAATAATCTTTTTGGTGGCGAATTGTTAGCGCGCATGGATCGTGCTGCGAGTATTGCTGCCAGAAGACACAGCCGAAGAATTACTGTTACCGCTTCTGTAAATCATGTTGCTTTTAATCAATCTGTCCCTGTAGGAAGTGTGGTTACTGTTGAAGCAGCCGTTTCAAGAGCCTTTAAAACTTCAATGGAGGTTTATATTGATGTTTGGATGGAAGACCGATTCACGGGCACAAAAAGTAAAGCTAATGACGCTATTTATACCTTTGTTGCCGTTGATGATACAGGAAAGCCAACCGAAGTGCCACCACTTACCCCTGAAAGCGATCAGGAAAAAGAACGTTATGCTGCTGCTCTTCGTAGAAAGCAATTAAGTTTGGTTTTGGCAGGTAAAATGAAACCCAATGATGCTACGGAATTGAAAGCTTTATTTATGGGGGAATAAAGCGTTATTTAATTTGAAATTGAATTCCGAATGAAATGCTTGAAAAAGTGGCATTATTTAAAAATTTATCTTGCTCAGGTGCTGTGGCAATACTCAAAAAATCTTTGGATAATTGTACTGCGCTAAAAAGCCCCACAAATTTACTAAACTGATAATTTACAGCAACATTACCCATCAAAGAAAATCCATCATCGCTGAATTTAGAATTCAACTGAAAGTTTTTATAATAGGCATAGCCTAAACCACCTCCTGCAAGGATATTGAATTTTGAGGTAACTGGAAAACTACTGATCCCTGCTTGTGCATAATGATGCGATATTTTTGAATTGTTATAAGTGCCCACCATGTTTTGGTTAAAGACATCGGCTTCAAAATATATTTTTTGCAAGCCAAAATAAAATCTGGGAGATAAATACAATTTAAAATCTACTAGATAACCGCCACCTAAATCAAGGGCTTCGCTCAGAAAATTATTTCCATGAGCTTTTGGCACCAAATAGCCTAATTGAATTTCCGCAATCGAATTAATTTTCTTTTTTTTGACAAGCTCTTTGTCTTGGGCAAAACATAAGGTGCAAAACAGTAAAAAAAGGGACAGAAGTTTAAAATTCAAATACATATTGATTATTGGTTGCGCTTACTTTTATTTGTTCTTCTCCAGAAGAAATTATAGTTCTATTTTTTAGTGTATAATTTAAAGTCAAAAGGTCTCCCTCCAAAATTTGTAGCGTATCTCTGGTTTGCGAAGTCGTAGGAAGCATTACTTTATTCAGAAATTGATTATTGATTTGTTGATTTGAAATATCTGGAATATTAAGTATTCTATTCAATCTTGGGAAGGAAGCAGAAAACACAAGCGTATCTGTTAAATTGGTTTTTCGTTCCACACGTATTTCGAAAGGAATGATGTCTGACAAAGTCGCTAAAGGCAAATTATAAGTAATTTCATCATTGGGAATCGTGTTTAAATCATAAATAACAATAGAAGGTTTTTTAGTATTGTAGTTTTCAGCATCGGCACGGTTAATGTAAGTTACTAAAAAAGGTTCGCCTTGTGGAGAAATGGCAGTAATACCATAAGAACCGTTTGCAGCACTAAGTCCATTACCAATTAAATCAACATCCTCAAAGAAATTTCTTGAATTTAGATTTTCTACCTCAAAAACATTTAACCAAATATTGGAAGCATAAATTTCTATGGGAATATTAGCGACAGCAGCGTTGTCATTATTTGCTAATTTCCCTTTTAAAAACAGACGTTCATTGTCCTCATAACGTATCTGACAACTAAAAAGAAAGCATAAAAGCACTAAAGTTAATTTTACTTTCATTGGCGAATGATTTTAGAATAGATACTAAAAGAGTATTTGGTTTCGCTAAAACATGTAAATAATTACCAAAACTACAACCGATAAATCCACTCCTCAGGATTTAAACGAGAAGTATTTTGGTACAAATAGAACTTCAATAAAGTTTGGTTATTGATGGCGTTGGTGTGGATTTCTCCTAATTCTTCTTTGGCTTTTACTTTATCTCCTTTTTTTACATACACCTTGGAAAGGTTGTAGTAGGTAGTTATAAAGTTTCCATGTTTTATTTGTACCCCTTTATTTCCGCCTGGAACGCTAATGGTTGCAATTACTTCTCCCTCAAAAATAGCCCTTGCTTTTGCTCCTTGTTCTGTAGCAATGATGACGCCATTGTTTTGATGTTGAATCCCAGGATAAACAGCATCTTTATAAACTCCAAAGCCAATACTTTTTATTCCTTTTTCCACTGGCCAAATCAGTTTTCCTTTATTGGCTGAAAAATTATCAGCTATTACTTTGGCTTCTGGGGTTAATACAAATTTTGAGGTATTTGTGGTATTCCCAGCTTTTTTGTTAGAATTCACGATGGCAATTCTAATTAAATTTTCTATTTGCTTATCTATTTTGCGGGTTTCTTTTTGCTTTTGTTGAATGGTTGCAGTGTATTTGCTTTCGTTTTTACGAATGGAGCTCAACAAGTCATTTTGCGTTTCTTTTTCGCTTAAAAGTTCTTTTTTAGCTTCTGTATTTTCAGCTATTAGCTTCTCTTTTGTTTTGCGTTGTTCATTCAATTCTAGGTTTAAATTTTTGAGATCTTCGGTTTTAGATACGATTTCTAAACCTTGTTCTTTCCGGTAATCTGTGTATTGCTCCATGTACTGAAGCCTTTTAAAGCTTTGGTAGAAACTTTCAGACGAAAGCAAGAACATAAGCCTACTTTGTTTTGATTTGTTCTGATATGATTTCTGAATCATTAAGGCATAATCGTCTTTTAAGGTTTTAAGATCATCCCTAAGTTTTCCAATAATGCGAATATTTGAATTTAATTGCCGATTTATAAGGTTAGATTGTTCGTTGGTCACCCGGATTAACTGCTGGCGTACCGAAATTTTTTTATCAAGGGCATTCATTTGGTCTAAAACATTACTCTTTTCCTTTTTTTGAGCAAAAAGCAGGCTATTGATTTGCTTTATTTCCTGTTGCAGTTTTTCTTTTTTAGCTTCTAAATTCTTCTGTTCTGTAGTTTGTGCGAAAGAGTAGGAAGTTAAAATGAAAAAAACAAAAAAAGTAAATGTTATTCTAGTCTTCAACATATTATTCTAATTTAATTTCTTTAAAACCCTTTGGAATATCATAAGGGAATTTTAAACTTCTATTAAATTCGATGTTTTTATAGGCAATGGCAATTAGACTTTGGTTATTATCCATCGTAGCCGCAATATCAATTTCATTCGGAATAATTTTTTTGTCTATTTCTTGGTAATTTTTATACGTAATATCTAGCAAACGCCCTTTTTCTGGTTGGGCTATTTGCTGCGTTCCCATCTTAAAATTCTTAGGTTCTATTTGAAACAAAATCTTGAATAGTTCTAAAGCTTTTTTGGGTTTCAATTGATAATTTTCATTGGCAATCGTAGCGTCATATTTATCTTTTCTTAAATCTAAAATTGCTTGTCCTAACAATACGTTTTGCACTTTGTCAAAATCTAATTCGGTGCCTAATAATTGACTTAAATATGAGAAATCACCGTCAAAATAGGAGCCCTCTAAACGGTTGTAGAAAGAAACTCTGTTTGGGGTAATAAAAGCTTTAACCACGCCCAGCGGGGCACTAATCCAAATAGCCCTATCTTTTTCCATTCTAAGGCTAACATTAAAACCTTGAGAAGCATTATTATCTTGATAATCAATATCCATTTTACCGGATATGGTTTTAAAATCTAACTGATTATCGTAGTGAGATTTAATAATATTTTTAGCATTTAAGTTTTGATCAATAGCACCTCCTGTAACCATTTTTGTTGATTTACAGGACACTATAAAAAGAGCAATGGTACTAAATACTATTTTTTTTATCACAGGTGATTTTTTAAAATTCAGATTTTATTTTTCTAAAATAGATACTCGCTTTTACGGTGTTATTTAAACCGGCATAGGCATCAGAAAGTTCTTTGTAAATTTTATTAGCCAAAGCAATATCATCTAGCATATAATCTAAAGATTCTTCTAAAACTTTTACAGCTTCGCGAAACATACTTTTTTTATTCAAAGCTAAGCCTCTTGCGTAATAAAAATAAGGTTGAGCTGGAAAATTCTCTAGCGCATCTTTTGAAACGGAATCGAGAATTAAGTAATTCTTAGCCCTTATTAAAACCACGATACTGTTAATATAGCCATTAATGGTATTGCTATCCGCATTCAAATTATTACCAGTAACAGTTCTAAATGCCAAGGTTTCAATTTTTTCTTCTTGTTTTTTTAAGCTTTCTTTTAGTTTCGCGTTTAAATTTTCCGTAAAAACCGAGGTTTTCAAGGTATTTAAAACCGCAATCGCAGCATTATAATTTCCCGATTGAAAATAGGCTTGCGCCAAGTTTTGTTTAAAAGCTACGTTATCAGCTGGAATTTGATTTTGTATCTCGCTCAAATCGCTTCTTTTTAACTGTAAGATGTTGACCAAGGCATCAACATACCAATAATTTTCTGGTTCGGCATTAACGGAATTAACTGAATATTCTAAAGCAGCATCATACATTTTACTTTCGCTATATACTTTAGCCAATTCAAAGTCAACCACCTTTTTGCTAGGCTCTATTTTTTTACATTCTAAAAATAGGTTGATGGCTTTATCGTAGTTTTCGATACCTTTTTGTTTTAAAGCTTCGAAAAAGGTTTCTTGAAAGGCATCAGAATATTCTTCTAAAAAGACCTCGGCGCTATCTTCTGTTTGGATTTCTTGGGCAAAAGTAGCGCAGTAGGGTAAAAGAAACCCTAAGAAAAGAAATAAGACTGACAGATTTATTTTCATATATTTTAATAACCTAGCTTTCCGTGTTCAAGAGAAGGTTAATTTTTATCAAAGGTATAGCAAAAATTACTCCAAAACAGAATAATCTCCAATGCTTACCGATTCAAAATTACCATCAAAAACTACGTGATTACCAATCATAGCCTTATCTAAGTTAGCATTTGTAATTTTAGTATTCATTTGTATTAAGCTATTTTTAACGGTTGAGTTTTTAATTACGGTATTCTTTCCGATAGACACAAAAGGACCAACAGTGCAATTTTTTAAGACTACATTTTCGCCAATAAAGCAAGGTTCAACGATATTTGCATTGTCCAATTTAGCAGATTTGGCGATTAGTTGTTCCCCATCTTTCTGTAAAAACCCCAACATTCGTTGGTTGGTTTCGATGGTTACAGCTTTATTGCCGCAATCCATCCACTCGCTTACCGCGCCTGTTTTAAAGATTTTACCTTTGGCCATCATGCGCTTAATCCCATCATTAATTTGATATTCACCGCCATTGATAATATTATTATCTAACACGTATTGCAGTTCATTCTTTAACAAAGCAACATCTTTAAAGTAATAAATACCGATTACAGCCTGATCACTTACAAAGCTTTCTGGTTTTTCAACCAGCTCAATAATTTCGTTTTTTTCATTTAGATTTACAACTCCATAAGCAGAGGGATTATCTACTTTTTTTGTCCAAATAACGCTGTCGGCATCTTTATCCAAGTTAAAGTCTGCGCGAATCAAGGTGTCAGCATAAGCAATTACTGCTGGCCCACTCAATGAAGCCTCAGCGCACATAATAGCGTGGCCCGTTCCTTTTGGATCTAATTGTCTATAAATACTTGGTTTCGCCCCTAATTCTGTCGCCAATTTCTTTAAACTTTCAACAACATCGTCACCAAAAAAGGCAGGATCGCCTAAAATAAAAGCAATTTCGTCAATAGGTTGATTTAAAACACCAACAATATCAGCCACCAAACGATGTACAATAGGTTTTCCTGCAACAGGAATTAATGGTTTTGGAACTGTTAAACTGTGCGGCCTAAGTCGTGAACCACGACCTGCCATAGGTACTATTATTTTCATTTTGTTACCATATAAATTTAATAATGTAAAAATGCATCAATTTCTTTAGGAACAAAGCACTGTAAACATAAACGCCTAATGCCTTTAATTGATATATGCTAGATTAATTTTATTATTATCATTCCCATTTGGGCGTCGCACTGAGCGAAGTCGAAATGGGCTAAGGGAGTTAGATTCCCGTACTACCAAAACCACCTTCACCTCTTTTGGTTTCGGATAATTCTTCAACTAAAGTCCATTCTGTTCGTTCATGTTTTGCGATGACTAGCTGCGCTATTCTTTCCCCATTCTCTACTATAAAGTCCTGACTGGATAAGTTGACTAAAATTACGCCGATTTCTCCACGATAATCGGCATCAATAGTTCCGGGCGAATTTAAGACGGTAATGCCTTTTTTCGCTGCTAGTCCACTTCTTGGTCGAACTTGCGCTTCATAACCAATAGGCAATTCTATGAACAAACCTGTTTTTATAATAGCGCGTCCTAAAGGTTGTAACGTAATAGCTTCTGTAATATATGCACGAAGATCCATACCTGCAGAAGCATTAGTTTCATAATTTGGAAGTTCGTGGTTAGATTTGTTGATGATTTTTATTAGCATTGTTATGGTATATCATAAATATTATTTCTTTAAAAATAGCTGTTTTAGTTTTTCATTTTCTAACTTGTAAAGGATCCCTAAGAATAAGACTAACAAAATGCTCCCCACAATTAAATTACGCTCAAAAACGTAAAACGAAAGTATAGAAAATAGGATGGAAATGGATAAATAAAATCCAGTTTTTCGGAGGTTATAGGGGATGGGATATTGTTTTTTTCCGATGTAATAAGATAAAATCATCATAGTGCCATACGCAAATAAGGTGGCAAAGGCGGACGCAACATAGCCAAAATGTGGAATTCCAAAATAATTGATAACTAGGGTTATTATGGCCCCAATACCTGAAATAAAAGCCCCGTAGCGTGTTTTGTCGGTTACTTTGTACCAAACTGATAAGTTATGATAAATACCAAGAAAAAAGCTAGCTAAAATTAGAATTGGCACAACAGGCATAGCTTCCCAGTAAGCTTCATTACGCACAATAAGTACTTTTAAAACATCAGCGAATACAATAACAGTTAGTAAAATGGTGCTTCCTAAAATTACAAAGTAATTGGTAATTTGGGCATACGCTTTTTGTGGATTTTCTGAATTGGAATGGCTAAAGAAAAAGGGTTCAATACCCAACCTAAAACCCGTGGCGAAAAGGGTCATAAAAACTGCTAATTTATAACAAGCAGAGTACTTGCCTATTTCGGCTTTGGCAATATTTTCTGGTAATAAGTGTTGCAACAAAATACGATCGAAAACTTCATTAATGGTAAATGCTATACCTGCAATTAAAATGGGCCAAGCATATTTCATCATTTTTTTCCATAGAGCTACATCAAAATCATACTTATTTTTAAAATAAAGCTCTAACATTAATATAAGGGTAATCCCGCTGGCAATTAAGTTGGATATAAATATGTACGATATTTGAAAATCTGGCTTATAAATCATGTTAATGCCGCTTTCTGGGTTGTTTGAAACTATTTCAGAGAGGTAGATTAACAAGAAAACATTCAGGCCTAAGTTGATAGTGACGTTGGCAATTTTTATAATGGCATAACGCATGGATTTATCTGTGGCTCTCAACCATGAAAATGGAATAATTACCAAAGCATCTAAAGCCAAAATATAAATGGCATACTCTATGTATTTTACATCAATACCACTCCAACTAGCTAATGAATTTTGAAATACTAAGGCAAGAATAAAAAACAGAACGGTGGTGGCAATAATGGAAATAAGCGAGGTGGAAATAACCTTGTTTTTATTATCTGCTTTATAGAAAAATCTAAAAAAAGCGGTTTCCATGCCATAGGCTAAAACAACATTAAAAATGGCAAACCAAGCGAAAATCACAGAAACCTCACCATATAATGCCGGATTAGGCATTACCTTAGTGTAGATAGGCACTAATATAAAAGACAACATTCTAGGCAAAACTGTCGCTAGACCGTAAACAAAGGTTTGCTTAAAAAGTTTTTTTAATGGGTTCAACCGTTGAAAATTAAGCCATAAAAGTAGTTATTATAAGCCTGTTAACAAAGTTAGTTTATAGGTTTGCTCGAATAAATTAAAGCTTACTTTTCTTTGATGCCAATAATCTTAGTAAATTTTACCTTTTCGCTTTTATTTTCGGTATAAGAGACAACAGCTTCGTCAACCGCTAACTCAAATGGAAAGTCTATTTCTTCTACTTTATTCGATATAGGCGGTTGATTACCTACTTCCTTTCTTGGGTCTGCGTGCATAATGATGTCTGGTTTATCAAGTTTTTGATCAGTATATTTTGCCATAACATATTGCTCATCATAAGTACTTTCTAAAGTTGCTGTACTTATTTTTCCTCTAAAATAAATCTCCTTGAAGGTGACATCCTCTTTTTTAAATTTACTAATAGGTATTTTTATTTCAATTCCAGAGCTGCTTTCTTCTTTACCACCTATCCATTTTTGAAATGATGCTTCCTCTAGGACGAAAGGCGTTTGGGTTTGCATTTTTTTTTGCGAAGCACAACTTCCTAATCCGACTAAAGATAAAATGGCGATATAAATTGACTTTTTCATAACTATTGTGTTTAGTATTTCTATTAGCAACCATTCAAAAGTAATGCCAAATGATTTTATGGCAAATGTTTAAAGAACAATTCAGCGAATATTAAACAATAAATGCCTTAGATTTTTATAACATTTTTTCACTTATACCAGTACTTTCATCTGCTAATTTCATTTTTTTCATGGCTGATAAAGTAATCATAAATGCGATAAATAAAAAGAGCGCTGCTAAAGCGAAAGGCGCACCTGGGAAATAAATAGTTTGATTAGGGCTAATAAAGAAATAAAAGACCGATGAAAAAGTGAGCTGTCCTAAAATAGCGGTAATGCTTAATAAACTGGTAATTGCACCTTGTAGATTTCCTTGCTCTTTTTCTGATACTTGGTTGGATATAACACCTTGAACTGTAGGTCCGGCGATACCACCAAGTGCATACGGAACTAAAAAGGCGTGCAGCATCCAAGGTTCTGTTGCTAATGAAATTAAAAACATGCCAATAGTCCAAAAAAGAAATCCAAAAGTAATTACTTTTCTTTTTCCAAATTTTTTAACTACGACACCTACCAAAAAACCTTGAACTACAGCCACTAATAAACCTACAACCATGAGCGAAATACCAATTTGTTTTGGATTCCAGTCGAACTTCTCAATTCCGTAATACGACCAAACAGAAGGCAAAGATTGCCCCGCTAAATTTGCTAAAAAAAAAGCCAAAATTAACAGTAAAACCCCTTTGTAGTTTCTAAGGCTAACTAAAGAAACTCCCGGAATCATTTTAATAAATTGTATTGATCTTCTATTTTGAACAGGTAAGGATTCGGGCACGAAAAACATACCAAACAAAAAGTTTGCAAAAGTCAAGGCCGCAGCAATATAAAATGGCAATCGAATATCAATATTCCCAAAATAACCGCCAATCCCAGGCCCAATGATAAATCCTAATCCGAAAGCGGCGCCTATGAGTCCAAAATTCTTAGCTTTATTTTCTTTGGTGCTTATATCGGCAATATAGGCTGAAGCTACTGTGAAGCTTGCGCCTGTAATGCCCGCTAAAAACCGCCCTAGAAAAAGCCATGTAATCGTTGGTGCCCAAGCGTGAAGAAGATAATCGATAGTAAGCCCAAAAAGCGCCATTAAAAGAATAGGTCTTCTACCATATTGGTCTGATATTTCTCCTAGAACTGGAGAAAACAAAAATTGCATTCCAGCATAGGCGGTAGTAAGCCACATTCCGTAAATAACAGCGGTTCGTGTGCCTTCTCCCGTAAGTTGCATAATTAATTCAGGGATTATAGGCAAAATAATACCTATGCCAATAACGTCTACTAAAATGGTGATGAAAATAAAAAGTAGTGCTGTTTTGCTCGATTTCATAATAGGGACAAAAGTCCGATAAAAAACGGGGAATTTGGTTTTATGTGTTTAAATTATTCTGTAAAATCAAAACCCCGCTAAAAGCGAGGTTTATAAATTTATTTTAGTGCTTTTTTTCTTCAATAATAATAGTTGAAAGCCTTATGGCTAACGTTTTTTAAAGATATGGATTTTTGTCTGTTAATTCTTTTAGAACAGAAAGCTCCTTCATTATCTGTTTATAAATAAAAAAACTTAAAATAACTAAAATAACCACAGATGAAACTAAAATATAGGTGTAAAAACCTGAGGAAAGGCTTGCTTTAAAGGAGGGTAACATCATTACAAATCCAATACTATAAATCAATATAATTATAGGAGTCCATATAAGGTGAATATGTACTCTATTTTTGTAATAACTAATGATATTTTCTTTAAAGCTACTTGCCGAAATATTTACGTTTAAGCGGCTGAGCTTTTTAATGCTTTGGAGCTCCAAGCCAATACGGACAGCTAAAGAACCAATCATTAAAAGTAATGCCGATGCTACAATCAGGTATTTGTAAGCCGCGATATACACAAAAAAAGCAATTAAAACCAGTATCGTCAGGAACAAGATAATATTTGTTTGCTTTTGTTTTTTCTTGATATCGTTAACCTTATCAATAATTATTTTATGTCCATTGTTTGGGATTTCAATGGCTTTCTGATCTTTCCATTGCGATTTTATTTCTTCGAATGATGTCATTTTTGCGCGCATTTAGTTAATTCTATTTTTATTCTATGGATTCTAACCCGAATGGCTTCATGGTTTATTCCCATGATGGCTGCTATATCCTTTTGTGGCACTCCTTCCAATTCTAATAAAATAATACTCTTGTTGCCTTTCGATAATTGTTCGATACAAGCGTACAAGCTATTTAGGTTTTCTTCTTTTGTATGATACAAATTTTCTTCTATTTCATCTTCAATGGGTTCATTTAATTGGGGGAGCGGGAGGGTTCTCTTTTTTCTAAAATAAACCAAACAAGTATTTACAGTAATTCTATAAATCCATGTGGACATTGCCGATTCATTTCTAAACGAAGCCAAGTGCTTCCAAACTCTAATGAAAACTTCTTGACAGAGGTCACTTGCTAACATACCGTCGCCATTGGCATAGCCCAAACATAAGCGATATACCTTCTGATAGTTTGATTGGTAAACTTCCTCAAAAAGTGATTCTAAATGCTTCATATCGGCTTAAAGTTCAGATTTTATAGCATTCAAAAGCCATTCTGGCTGATCGAACATGATAAAATGGGCCGATTTCGCAGCAAATTTTATATGATATCCTTCTAAGTTCTTGTATTGGTCAAGGTACGTTTGTTTTACAGTCGCTTCTCCATACGGCTCAGTGGCCGCTAAAATAGTTACAGGTACTTTGATGTTTTTAATGGAGTCTCTCAAATCAAGTTTAAGCAAATCTGTATAGCCATATACATAAGTGCCTCTATCTGCATGTTGCATCCACTTTTGTATTTGTTCTTTTTTAGACTCATTTAAGGTCATTCCTTCGGCCATTTGTATCGTCATCTTTGCGAAACTTGAGTCGTCCATATTTAAGAGCTGAGCATTATAGGGATTGTTGTAAACAATGTACTCACTTTTAAAATTAGGCATCATTAAGGCACCTGCGGAAGGTAGGGCATCAACAATAATAATTTTATTAAATTCATTATTTTCGGAGGCCATCCAAAGTGCTAAAGTACCTCCTAAGCTGTGGCCTATTAAAGTCGGATTTTCTAATTTTTGATCCGAAACATATTTAAATACGCTTTTTTTAATTTTTGGAAGCCATGGTTTTTCTATGGCAGGCACTCCACCAAAGCCTGCGAAGGTAAATACATGACATTCGTAGTTTTTAGAAAGTTCCTGTACAACAGCATCCCATACTTCACCAGCACAGGTAAATCCCGGAAATAATAATACAGGAGCTCCATTTCCAAAAACTTCTACTTTAAAAGCATCATGCTGAGCGTTTAAAGTTATAAAAGAAGTAAATAGAATCATTGCAAAAATGTTTTTAAATGTTTTCATGGGAATATGGTTTTTAATTGATTTTCCCTTTAGATACATTTTTACAATAATGTTACATATCTATTTAGATTTTTTACAAAATAAAAAACCTCGCTGAATGCGAGGTCCATAAATGTATTAAAAAATTATCTTGACTGATTAAAGGAGCGTGTTTTACTCAACAATTAATTATTCAAAGCCTCAGCCCCCCCAACAATTTCTAAAATCTCATTAGTAATTGCTGCCTGTCTTGCTTTATTGTAAGTTAATTTTAATTGATTTCTTAATTCCGTAGCATTATCGGTTGCTTTGTGCATTGCCGTCATACGAGCGCCATGTTCACTTGCAAAAGAATCACGAACACTTTTATATAGCTGTGTTTTTAGTGATTTCGGAATCAATTGTTCTACTATCTCTAATTTTGATGGTTCATAAACGTAATCTGAATTTGCATTGGCTTCACCCACCATAGGAACAATAGGTAAAAACTGCTCCGTCATCACTATTTGTGTTGCTGCATTTTTGAATTTATTGTAGACAATCTCAATTTTATCATAAGCACCAGAAGTAAACAATTCCATTAACTCCTCAGCAATAACCGCAACACGATCAAAGCTTAAGTCTTCGTAAACAGCACTGTGATTTTTGATAACCGTATGTTTTTTCTTTAAGATATCATTAGCCTTTTTACCAATAGCCATGATATCGACTTGCTTTCCAGCATAAATAGTATTAGCTAAAAGGTTACTTTGCTTAATAATGTTATTATTGAATGCTCCGCACAAACCTCGGTTGGAATTTATAGCAACAATCAATACTTTATTCACTTCACGATTTTCCGCAAATTGACTCCCAGCATCAGCATCTAAACTTGCGCTTAAACTTTTTAAAAGCTCAGTAAGTTTATCGGAATATGGTCGCATTGCTGTGATAGCATCTTGCGCTTTCTTCAATTTTGCAGCAGACACCATTTTCATGGCACTCGTAATCTGCATCGTAGAAGATACGGATGTTATTCTGTTACGGATTTCTTTTAAGTTAGCCATAAGCCGCTACCGGCCTCCCCAAGGGGGAGGAACTTGTTTATTAATTATTATTTTCCACTCTTAATTTTTCCCCTTTTAGGGGAGTTAAAGAGGAGGCTTTTATTTCTTATACTTCGCTGATAAATCTTTAGCTACCGAAGTTAACACATCAATCACCTCATCAGTTAATTTACCTGCTTTTAAATCGTCTAAAATAGGTCTGTGTTTTGCGTTTAAGAATTCAAGATAATCTTTTTCAAATTCTTTTATTTTATCTACAGGAACACTTCTTAACAAATTCTTAGAACCTGCATAGATAATCGCTACTTGATCTTCTACGGTAAACGGATCGTTTTGTGCTTGCTTTAAAATTTCAACGTTACGACGTCCTTTTTCAATCACATTCAAGGTCGCTGCATCTAAATCAGAACCAAATTTAGCAAATGCTTCTAATTCACGGAATTGTGCTTGATCTAACTTTAAAGTACCTGCTACTTTTTTCATCGATTTAATCTGAGCATTACCCCCCACACGCGATACCGAAATACCTACGTTAATGGCAGGTCGAACTCCTTGGTTGAATAAATCTTGCTCTAAGAAAATCTGACCATCCGTAATCGAAATTACATTGGTTGGAATATAGGCAGATACGTCACCCGCTTGTGTTTCAATAATAGGAAGTGCTGTTAAAGAACCACCACCTTTAACCATCGGTTTTAAAACGTCTGGCAAATCGTTCATATTTCTAGCAATCGCATCGTTAGCGATGATTTTAGCGGAACGCTCTAACAATCTAGAGTGAAGGTAAAAAACGTCACCTGGGTATGCTTCACGCCCTGGTGGTCTTCTTAGTAAAAGTGAAATCTCTCTGTAGGCTACCGCTTGTTTAGATAAATCATCATAAACGATTAAAGCTGGTCTCCCTGTATCTCTAAAATACTCACCAATAGCAGCGCCTGCAAATGGCGCATATACCTGCATAGAAGCAGGGTCAGAGGCGTTTGCTGCAACAATAGTTGTATAGACTAAAGCTCCATTATCTTCTAATGTTTGTGCAATATTTGCTACTGTAGATGCTTTTTGACCTATGGCAACATAAATACAATACACAGGTTTCCCGGCATCGTAAAATTCTTTCTGGTTTAAAATAGCATCAATACAAACGGTAGTTTTACCAGTCTGGCGGTCACCAATAACCAACTCACGTTGCCCACGACCTACAGGAATCATCGCATCAATAGCTTTAATACCTGTTTGTAATGGCTCCGTTACTGGCTGACGATAAATTACACCAGGCGCTTTGCGCTCTAATGGTAACTCATATAATTCGCCAGAAATAGGGCCTTTACCATCAATTGGTTTTCCTAATGTGTTTACCACACGACCAACAATACCTTCACCAACTTTTATAGAAGCAATAGTTTGTGTACGTTTTACTACGGTACCTTCTTTAATATCTCTAGAAGGACTTAATAATACCACCCCAACGTTATCCTCTTCTAAGTTAAGAACGATACCTTGCAAACCGCCTTCAAACTCTACTAACTCTCCGTATTGAACGTTAGCTAATCCGTAAACTCTTGCGATACCATCCCCAATTTGTAGTACCGTACCCACTTCGTCTAAAGAGGCTGATGCTTCAAATCCTGATAATTGCTTTTTTAATATTGCTGATACTTCAGCGGCTTTTACTCCTGCCATGTTGTATGTTTTTTAATGATAAATCCTTGGGCGAACCTTAGGATAACTTTTAAAGCAAATTGTATTATAAACTATTTGTAAATTCTCTTTTTAAATTGCTCAATTTACTGGCGATGCTAGCATCGTATTGTAAATCTCCTACTCTAAGCACAAAACCACCAATGATTTTTTCGTCTATTGTGCTTTTCACTTCCACTTTTTTCCCAGTTAGTTGCAATACTTTTTCTAGTATTTTCTTTTCCAAATCGGCTGTTAAAGGAACAGCAGTGGTTACAAAAGCAACCCCTTGTCCTTTTAAATCTTCATTTAAAATCAAGTATTTTTCAGCAACTTGTTGCAATAAACCAATTCTTTTATTGTCCGTTAAGGCATCAATTAAACCTACGGTAATTTGGTTTGACCCTTTAAAAATTTCATAGAGAACATTCTTCTTATCTGAATTTTTTACCACAGGACTGTTTAATAAATCGGATAACTCTTTGCTTTCGCTTAAAGTTTGAGCAATAGAACGCATATCCGCTTCTAAAACTTCTAAAGCTTTTTTATCTTGGGCTAGGTCTAAGCTTGCTTTTGCGTATCGTATCGCTGCTCTAGATTCGTTCATGATTCTAGTTTAATTTGATATCGGCCAACATAGTTTCAACCAATTGTAATTGCTTGTCTTTGTTGGCTAATTGTTCTTTAATTATTTTTTCCGCAATGTCAATGGATAAAGAAGCAACTTGATTTTTAATATCTGCAACGGCTGCTTTTTTCTCGCTTTCGATGGCTTCCTGTGCTTGCTTTAGCATTTTATCACCTTCAACCTTTGCTAGGTCTTTGGCGTCACTTAACATTTTTTCTTTTATTTCGCGCGCCTCTTTAATCATCATTTCTCTTTCTGCACGAGCTTCTTTTAATAAACGTTCGCTATCTGCCGTAACGTTTTGCATTTCTTTTTTTGCGGCTTCCGCAGCTGCCAATGCCTCAGCAATACCACTTTCTCTCTCATTTAAAGAGTTTAGGATAGGTTTCCAAGCGAATTTTACCATTAATGCTATGAGTGCTAGCAACAGTATCGTTTGTACTATAAATAATCCTGGTGAAAAATCGTTTAATAAAGTTTCCATTGTATTGAAAAATTAAATCTTTTTATTTTTAATCTTATGATTCTCCGATTTACCACCCTTTTGGGGAGGTCAAAATTACTTTTTTGTAATTTCGGGAGGGGATGATAAAACATGCTCTATAACCAACCGTTACAGAGGCATGTTTGTGATAATGTTTCGGCTTTTAGTTTTTACCTAGGATCAAAGCACCAAAAGCTAATCCTTCTAAAAGCGCGGCAATAATAATCATCGCTGTTTGAATTTTTCCAAATGCTTCTGGCTGACGCGCAATACCTTCCATTGCTTTTCCACCGATCATACCTAGACCAATTCCTCCACCGATAACGATTAATCCTGCTCCAATTAAATTGTACATAGTAAATAAATTTATATTAAATTAAAAAATAAACTCTTGTTAAATAAAATCACCACGTACATCTTCTGAGTCGGAAATTTCGTGTCCTTGCTCATCATGCGCATGATTGTGATCGTGTTCTGCTACTGCCATACCAATAAATAAGGCAGAAAGCATGGTAAATATATAAGCCTGTAAAAAGGCAACTAAGACCTCTATTACAAGGATAAGCACAGATAAAAGTATAGAAAGCCCTGTTGCTCCAACAACTCCCAAAGCCTCTTTAGAGACAAACATAATCGCAATTAAACTCATGAAAACAATATGACCGGCAGTAATATTTGCAAATAACCGGACAAGTAGTGAAAATGGTTTAATAATAAAGGCACCTGCTAATTCTATAATAGCTAAAACAGGCCGTATTAAAACAGGTACTCCTGGCATCCATAACATATGCCTCCAATATTCCTTATTACCACTGAAAGTGTAGATTACTAAGGTGAAAATTGCCAAAGCAGCGGTTACCGCTAATTGCCCAGTAACATTAAACCCTAAAGGAGTTAAACCCAATAAGTTTAGTATCCATATAAAAAAGAAAACGGTTAATAAATATCCTGTGAATTTTCTATATTTTTTTTCGCCAATATTAGGTTTTGCAATCTCGTCTCTAACATAAAGCACCAAAGGCTCTAAAACACGAGCAAAACCTGTTGGAATACTTTTTCCTTTTTTATATTGCCTCGCTAGGCCACCAAAACCTAAAAGCATTAATAACCCAACAAATAAAACACCAAAAACGCTTTTTGTGATTGAAAAGTCAATTACTTTATTTGCATTTGTAGCATGGTGGTCCTCATCAAAAGTTACTGTTTCTGCTCCTGCATTTAATTCGTATATTTTGGTGTGTAATTTCACAAATTTAGAGCCATTGCGAGCAACCACTACCTCGCCTTCGTCATCATGATGAAATTCCGAAGACATAAAAGTTACTAAACCATTACTCGACCATAAAATTACAGGTAGTGGAAAACCAATGTGTTTTCTTTCGCCAGCATCATTGGAATATGAAAACAAATGAAAATCATGAGCATCCTTGATGTGATGCAGTATATATTCATCAACCTCTGATTTACTGTTCACAGGTCCATCATCCTCTGGGTCAGAAAATGAGAAGCCTTGAAATGTAAACATAAGGATAACAAACAAAGCTACTTTACTACTATATTTTGATGTTTTATTCATTACAAATAATTCGAAAATTGGCTTCTTTAAAATTTTGCGCAAAGGTAATTATTAAAAATAAATTACAAGCCTTTTTTATGGCTTTATTATTGAGCTACAATTGCTTTAAAATTTTAGACACAAATACCACTTCAAAAGAGAGAAATAATAGAATAGGAACTAGCATAGAAATACTATCTATTTTAGCAAATGGAGCTTCATTAAAGATGAGGGCTTTAAAAACTAGAATGAATAAAAATAATTTAAAAAATAGCGTAAATAGGTAAATAAATCCTAGTTGACTTTTATATTTTTCAATTTTAGAAAGGAATAAAAAAAGAATACAAATAACTAGTGAAGATAAAAAATGAAATAAATAAACATTATTTAAAGAAAAAAAGACTGCTTTTTGAAAGTATTCTAAAAGAATTTCATGCAGATAGTAAGCACCAAAATATAGAACACTAAAAACGAGAAAGTATTTTAAAATACAGGTTAACAATGTGCTCACTTATTCATTTGGTTTACTTGCCTAATTAAAGCGTACATCGCCATAAAAATAGCAAAGAGCGTTAGGGTAATTTCTAAATAAAAACTTTCAAACTTTTTATCTAGCCAAGACCCCAAAAGATTGCCCAAATAAATGATTAATCCCATTTGAAGTCCGGCTCCAGAAAGTTTTGCAGCGTTTTGTAAATTTTTATTTTCGTTTTTAGGAGACTTTTGCGGTTCCATTATTAACGTTAACCATTTTATTTAAAGTGCTGCCCTTTGCCGCTCCCATAGTACAGGAAGCATTAAAAGTTGCGCCCGGCTCTACAGCCAATTTAGCGACAGAGACGACACCTTCAATAGTTGCTGAGGATTTTAATGTTAATAAATCTGACACTAACAGTTCGCCATTAAAACTACCTTCAATATCAGCATTAACACATTCTACTTTTCCATGAATGTATCCATCTTTGCCAATAACTACTTTGCCCGATGTTTTTAAATTTCCATCAAGTTTTCCATCGATTCTGAAATCTGCTTCTGAAATAATATCACCTTTAATTTTGGTGTTTTTTTCAATACGATTGGGTTGTGTGCCTATTTCTGCCATTGTTTTAGGTTTTTTGTTGTCTGAAAACATGCTCTACGGTTTTGGGGTTACCACTCGATTTTTATAAGCTTGTAAATTTTTATGAACTTGTAGAATCTTATAGTTAGTGGATAAAATTACAAAATTCTGTTTGGTAACCCGATATTCTCTGTTGTTTTTTATCAATTCTCCGAAACCTAAGGCGAAATCTTCACTTATAAAACCATGAACGACTAAAAACTGATTTTTTATATTAAAAACATCGATAGATACCGAATTTTTATATTTTAAATCTTTTATTGCCTTTTCTAATAGTTCTTTTAGCGCAATTGCTTTTTCGGTTTCTGTCATTTTAAAATCAAACACCAACTTCCACTGTTCCATTTTTTTAGTAGGATTTGCCACAACGAAATCTTTTGCGGCTAATTTTGGCAGCTGATCAGCTATCATTTCTTTGGCTTTTTTTCCCTCAGGATTATTGGGATAGTTTAGAGCGACATAATTTAAGGCTTCTTCAAAGGCTTCAAAACCTTGAATACGTCCTATCGCATTCGCCTTTAACATTTCGAACTTAGGAACAATCGGGTCTCCTGTGTACTTATTGATGTTTTCCTCTGCATTTGTAATTACGCCTAAAAAGTCTTGATTTGTAAATCGTTTATAGACTTGGGCATATTTTGCATCGGGACTGTCGGCATCGCCTTCTAAAACGGCTTGCGGGTTCAACAAAATTTCGGCATATCTAGAATCTGGATGACTGACAATAATGTTTTGTTTCATTTCTGCCATTAAGGAACTACCAGACTCTTCGTAAATCTTATATAAATTATATTTTGAAGGTAAAATTAAACGTTCTTCTGGGTTAGACCTTAACACTGTTTCTAATTTAGCAGCCGCCAAAAAATTCTCTTTAAATTTCTCTTTGTAAATCAATCCTAATTGGTAGTTGGCTAAATTTCTTTCGGTTTTTAAGCTATCGATAGTAGCAACATCTGTCGGAATTTGATTTAAATAAAAATCTATACTGTATTTTAACTCCTCTGGATTTATCAAAGTTATTGCTGCATTTTCGGCTGTGGCATTGTCCATACCAATACTGCTTATGGTTTTATTTGCCCATCGCCAATTGTCTTCTAAAGCGCGATCACCCCAACGCGTTTTAAAATCGGTTTTACCGTAACCTAAACTTTGAATATTATAAAAATAAAATTTGCCCTTATTTTGTTTTCCAGCCTTACTAGCAGCAAAAGCATCAATTCCTTTATTTTGGCGTGCTATTTCTTTTTTGGCAGCCAAGGAATCACTTTTTTTAAGCTTTGCTATATACTCCCCAAAATAAGCAAATTGCTTTACTTTAGTCATATTATACAACGCAACTACACTATCTGCATAAGTTACAACTTCCTCGTAGTTGATAACGTCTTCAAGATTATCGAACTTCTTTTTAATGGCGCGATATTTTTTGGTATTCTCTTTTAGATTGGTGAGTGTACTATCATAATACGCTCCCGCTATTTTATACTCATTTTTATCAAAATTATATTCCCCTAAATTCTCGTAATTCAGAGCGTTTAGCTGTGGTTTATTCTGAGTAACTCTAAGCGATTTATTAAAATATGCCAAGGCCATGCTGTCTTTTTTATTTTCTAAATGATATTCGGCAACTTGTCTAAATATCTTATCTAGAAAAGGCCTGTTTTCTCTGTCTTCCTCTAAATTTGTTAAGTACTCGAGCACTTCTGTTTTATTTTCAGAAGTTAATTTAGTATTTCGGATTTTTTGCAAATGAGCATTGATCATCAATTCTCGAGGCGATTTTCGGTTTAATTCGATCACCTTATCAAATGCATAGTTGGCACTGTCTTTAAAGCCTAATTGATTGTATAATTGCCCGATGATATATAAGTAGCGTCCCTTTTCAGTATTTTTTTGAGTGTAGGCTTGGGCTATTTTTAATTGCTGAACGGCCGTGTCAATTTTAGTTAAATTGATATAAGCTTGCGCCATCATGGCGCGGGCATCGGCATATTCTTGATCTCTTAAGACCTCGAATTTGAATAATTTTTTTAGATTTTTTATGGCAAGTTCATCATTTTCTAAACGGATATTTACCTTTTCACGCCAGATAGCCGCTTCATTTAGCTTATCGCTTTTAGGATATTTTCTAAGAATATAATTGAAAGCTTCTAAAGCCGGTAAAAAGCGTTGTTCAAAATAACGCGTTTTTCCTAAGAGCAAGAACGACTCATCTGTCTGTGGATTACGTTCCTCGTCTTGAATGTCCATGCTGTGTTTTTGAATCCCTTTTGCCGCTTTTTCCTCAGCAGTTTCGAATTTAGGATTCTTGTTTTCAGAATCTAAAATTATTTCTTCTCGAATGGTAAGTCTTTCTATGGGGAGTATTTCCCAGTAATTATCTTGGTAAGTAGCATTTAACTCATCACGACCTTCTTCAAAAGCCAAATTGCCATTGTAAAGTACATTAAACTTCGTATTTAAAGCGTGCCAATTGCGATTGACTAGGGTGTCCTTTTTTATAGAACATGCTAAAAATAGCAGGCCACTTGCAAGTACCATCAAAATAAGTTTTAACTTAAGCTTCAAATTTTTGAGTTTATCTACCTACTTAAACTAAAAAACTGACTGATTATTATGTGGTTTACAGATAAAATACACATTATTTTATCTAATGGGTCAATACTTATTTTTAAAAATATTTTTTTTAACCGGCTAAAGGGTTTGTTCGTAAGTAATTAGGAAATATTTAGAAGCTAAAATGGATGTTTTATCCAAAAAACCTATTCGTTTAGCGAAGTCAGAAAGTATTCTCCAAACTTAGAACTTATGGGTAGAAGACTTGTTGGTTTGTTTTTAAGGTTTCTGAAATACTCGAACGGACTTTACAAATTTTGCAAGATATTTGCAACCTTTTACCCGTACCCGCCAAAAAATACTTCTAACTACTTTAAAGTCTCCATTGTGATTTCAATATCTTTTACAATTTCTCCTTTATTTAAGACTACAATCCGCTCGCAGAATCCGGTAACGTGAATTAAATCGTGGCTAGAAACGAGCACTGTTACATTTTTTTTGGCTGCTAAATGTCTGATTATTCGTTTTCAATCGTATTTGTGTTGTCTGGTCTAAATTGGCGAAAGATTCATCTAATATAATGACCTCAGGATGTCCATTGAATGAAGCCACAATTCTCGCTTTTTTCTGATTTCCTAATTTATAAATCTTGTAAATACTTGCTCTGATCTAAAATTTCATCATGGAAAAAATCTTTAAAATTGGGTAGTAAAGCACTTACATAGGCCTTATTTTGTGCTCTTAATTCTTCAATAAAATAAAAATATTCTGTGGCAGTTAAATACCTAATTAAAAGATCTTATCTATAAAAGCAGAAATAAAGGTTTCCAGTCTTCACTCGTATGTACTTGAACGCCATTATTGACAATGTGCCCCGTATTAGGCTGAATCAAATCAAGTAACAGACTCAAAAAACGTTGTTTTTCCTGCTCCGTTATTCCCTACCAATCCAAAACTTTACCCTTTAGGGATTTCAAGATGTGGAATATTTAAAAATGGTATTTTTATTGTAAGTTTTTGTTAAGTTTTCTGCTGTTATCATTTTATAAAGCTATAATATCAAAAGTCAAAACATGTTGTTCGTTGTCAAAAAAGTTTCAAGTATTAAGTAAAAAGTTCAATTTTAATAAAAAAATACGAGTCACGAAAGTTGACAATAAAATCGAACTTTTCACATTCGACATTCGACTTTGGACCAACTCACTAATTTATTCCACCTCTTTTAAAAGTACTTCAATAGAACGCTCTAATTGTTCGTCCCGACCTTTAGCGATGATTTCTGGTTGATTTTTCACTAAAATATTTGGGTTGGTCTCGTTATTTTCCATCCACTCACCAGCTTTATTCTTAGCACTTGCTGGCACTACGCCCCAAACTATTCCGTTAGCCAAACGTTCCCAACCTGCAAAACTACAGGTGCCTGGAACAGGCATTCCTACTGTTTTTCCAATATTAAGATCCGTATAACCACTGGCAAAACATGAGCCATCGCTATACATAGATTCATTAAACATCGCCAAGGTAGGCTTCGTCCATCTGGAGGATGGTTCTCCACCTATTTTCCTGTCTTCCGTTTCATACGATAAAAATGGAACACCAGTAAAAAACATGGCCAAATCTGCCACAAGGTCACCTCCGCCGTTAAAACGCGTGTCTATAATTACCGCTTTTTTATCAGCAAATTTACCCATCATTTTGTCATAAATAGTACGATAAGGGCCGTCACTCATTCCCGGAATATGAACATAGCCTAGCGTACCTTTGCTCTTTTCTGCAACCTCTTTTTCGTTTTGGAGCACCCAACGTTTGTACAACAGTGCTCCTTCTTCTCCTAAACTTATTGGTTTCAAGGTAATCTGCTTTCGGTTTGCTTTTTCGTCAAGAATATCTAAGAGCATAAACTGCCCTACTTTCCGATTTAAATAACTGGCGATATCTTTCGTTGGAAGTACAGTTTCTCCATTAATTTTTTCGATAATCATTCCCACTTTTAAATCGAAACCGGCCTTATCTAAAGGTCCTTCTTTTAAAACCTCCGCGATTTTAATGCCGTTGCCTTTATAGTTATAATCCATAAAAATCCCGAGAGATGCGGTTTCATCTCCGTTTTCCATGGTGTTATTGTACCTTCCTCCAGCATGGGAAACATTTAGTTCCCCCAACATTTCTGATAGCATTTCTGCAAATTCATAAGAATTACCAATATGAGGCAGGTATTTTTGATATTCGCTTCGCATCTCCTTCCAATCGATACCGTGAAAGTCAGAACGATAGAATATACCGTTGGTGCGCAACCAAACATGATCGAACATATACTGCCTTTCGGCATCGGCATCTAGCACCATTTCTGCGGCAAGTTTTACAGGTTCTGTTTTTGCAGTCTTAACATCTATTTTAGATATTTTACCATCAGCCAATAAAAATAAATTCTCTTGTTTTTTATCCCAGTACAGACTTCCAGATTTTGCGCCTAATGCCACCAGCTGTTTAGTGCTTTTGGTTCTTATCTCCGTTTCCCATAAATTCAAGGACTCTTCAAAACGAGTTAAATAATATAATTTTTCTCCATCTTTGGAAAGTACGGCATCGGCCAGTTTGGAAGAATGAATCGTTAGTTTGGACTTTCGGTCGCGTACATTATCCAAATCGAACTTCAAAGGCTCTATTGTTTTATCTTTCTCTTCGTCGTCTTTGTTCTTTTTCTTTTTATCTGATTTTTCATCAGGCTTTTCCTCGTCTTTCTTGTTACCCTCTTCTATAAGTTTCATTAAATCATATTCATCTTTCGACATATTAAATTTATCCCAACCATCTTTGGTCAAAAACATGCTGTATACATCAAATTCAGAACTGCCGCTGGTCGCATAGCTCTTTAATCCCTCTTTATTGGCGTACCAAATCAATTGTTTTCCTTCATTTACCCATTTCGGAGAAATGTCTGCATAGCCGCTTTCGGTTAAATTCATACGGATTTTTCCATCGGCAGAAATTAGTAGAATTTCATTATTACTAAGGTTTATACCCCAATCTACCAACAACCATTTGCTATCTGGACTCCATTGATAATATTGGTCTCCATCCGAAAAATGATAAAGATCATCAGGCGTTAGGAGTGTAGTTTCTGTTTTTGTTTTTAGATTTCTAACTTTTAAAGATCTCCGACCTTCAATATACGCCATTTGCTCACCATCTGGTGAAAATTCGGGTAGATATACATCTGTTTTAGCTGTTAATAAGGTATCTTCTTTAATTAAAGTAGCTGCAAAGAAATAAGGCTCTTCTTTTCGGATTTTTGTAGCCTTGTAAATGCTCCACTTACCACCTCGTTCACTAGCATAAGCAACCGATGCCCCATCTGGCATGAATTTTACGAATCGTTCCTGTTCTGGCGTATTGGTCAAGCGCTTGGTAAGCGACCCATCAACCGAAGTTACGAACACTTCGCCCCTGCTAATAAAAGCGATTTCCTTACCGTTCGGAGCAATATCCATTTCTCGAACGCCGCCATTAATGCTTACATATTCCACTGTATTCTCTGAGTTTTGAGTCCGAATGCTAATGTTGACTTTTTGCGGCTCGCTTCCTTCTTTGTAGGTATATAATTCCCCATCGTAGCTGAAAGCCATGGTATCGTTTCCAATACTTAGAGAACGAATAGGATGTGTTTTAAAAGTAGTGAGTTGTGCAGTTTGTGCTGGGTCTTCCAAATCAAGTTTGTGAATGTTGTAAGTCCCACTAGATTCGCTTAGGTAGTAAATATTTTTTGAGGCACTGGCATATACTGGATTTCTATCTTCTCCTTTAAAAGAAGTAAGCATGGTATGTTCTCCTGTGGTACTATTATATTTCCAAATATCTCTAGTAATGGAAGATACGTGGTGCTTTCTGAAGGTATCTTCATAGCCTTTTTTATCGTGATAAAGCATTTCTTTGCCATCAGCACTTACTTGTACGTCCTCAGCGGGCACCGTTAAAATCTGATTTATCCTGCCACCCGTCACAGGTACGCTATACAATTCGGGTTGCCTACTTATGGGATATTGCCTATGTGTAACTGCATCTTGTCTTGCAGCTCCAAATAGCACTGAGATATTATCGGCAGAAAAAGTATATGGAATTTCATCCGTGCTATGAAACGTAATTCGGGTTTCGGCCCCACCTTGTGCATCCATAGCGAAAACATCAAAATTCCCAAAACGGTTTGAAGCGAAAGCAATGGATTTCGCATTCTTACTCCAAACGGCACCATAATCATGGGCGGTATGAAAAGTAAGTTGTTTGGCCAAACCCCCACCAGAAGGAACACTATAAATATCTCCTTTATAAGTAAAAGCAATAGTAGCACCATCAGGAGATATCGCAGGATATCTAACCCATTTTGGTTCAACTTGGGCGAATAAGTTGACTAAAAATAAAAGCGAAATTAGGGTAGTTAAGTGATTTTTCATTTGATGTTGATTGAAAATTAAAAGTTGCGTAAGATAAGTAAATGACCTTATAATACAAAGGCATAAATGCAAGAGCTTACTATTCGTTGATTGTTGATCGTTGTCCTTTGTTGGTGGGTTTATGAGTTAAAAAAAATGAAATAGAAGTGGCACTCTTGCGCTGAGCGTAGTTGAAGTTTGAACTGGCTTACGACTTTTGACTTTCGACTTAAAATAAAAGTGTAATTTTTTAAAAATTTCTATCACATTGAAAAATCACTATCTTTACCATTAATAAAATTTTAGTATGAACCTTTTTTCTTGTTTACCTATGGTATTCAAGAAGTCAATATAAAAAATATGGGTTGTAGTAGTTGTTCAACTGGTAAAGACGGACAACCAAAAGGCTGTAAGAACAATGGAACTTGCGGCACCGATGGTTGTAATAAATTAACCGTTTTCGATTGGCTTTCGAACATGGCATTACCAAACGGCGAAAAACCGTTTGATGGCGTGGAAGTCCGTTTTAAAAATAGTAGAAAAGAATTCTTTAGAAATTCTGAAAATCTATCCTTATCCATAGGCGATATTGTCGCTACTCAGGCAGCATCTGGTCACGATATTGGTATGGTTACGCTTACTGGCGAATTGGTCAAAGTTCAAATGAAAAAAAAGAACGAAGATTATACCAATCCAGAACTGCCAAAAATTTATCGGAAAGCTTCACAAAGAGATATTGATATTTGGCAAACTTGCAGAGATCGCGAAGCCGAAATTCAAAAACGTTCGCGCATATTAGCGATTGCTCTAAACCTACAAATGAAACTTTCTGATGTTGAATTTCAAGGCGATGGTTCCAAAGCTACTTTTTATTACACGGCCGAAGAACGTGTAGATTTTCGACAATTAATTAAAGATATGGCAAAAGCTTTTGCTATTCGTATTGAAATGCGACAAATAGGCTACCGTCAAGAAGCACAACGTTTAGGTGGTATAGGTTCTTGTGGAAGAGAATTATGTTGCTCTACTTGGTTGACAGATTTTAGATCGGTGAGTACCTCAGCAGCTCGCTACCAACAACTTTCTTTAAATCCGCAAAAATTAGCGGGACAATGTGGAAAGTTGAAATGTTGTTTAAATTATGAGCTAGATGTGTATTTAGATGCGTTAAAAGATTTTCCTTCGCAAGAAACAAAAATACTCACGGAAAAAGGATTGGCTATTTGTCAAAAAATAGATATTTTTAAAGCGACTTTATGGTTTTGTTATAAAGACGATTGGGCTAACTGGCACGCTTTGTCCAAAGATCAAGTAAATGAAATGTTGGCTAAAAACAAAAGAAAAGAAAAAATTGAAAGTTTAGAAGCATATGCCATTGCTCCATCCGAAGAAAAAGAAAAAGAAAAAGTTTTTGAAAATGTAGTAGGTCAAGACAGTCTTACTCGTTTTGATAGGCCTAAACAGAGCAAAAATAATCGGGATAAAAAGAGAGTTACCGCAGAAGGTAGTAATGCTAGGGTTTTAAATGCTCCCAATACGGATCAAAATACTGATTCTAGAAACAGTTCAAAAGATAATAATAAGCGAAGACATAATAAAAAAAGGCCTAATAAAAATGAATAGAAAATTTCTTGAAACCGACTATCCTCAAGGCGCTGCCAAAAAGGAATTTCGCCTGTTTCATTTTGTCCAAAAGGGACAAAACCCGAAATTTTATATTTTGCCCCTCCCGGAATTGCAAAAAAGCAATTCCGTCCTACACAAAGGAGAAGTTTATTCGGAAACCCCAAGGCGGGTCAACCAAAGAAGTATTTCATTAGTCTTTACGCTATGCCTTTTAAGCATTTTACTATTTGTTTCCTGTGATTCACCCATCGTACAATCAGATTATAGAGCGATAACAGATGGTAAATGGGATAAAGACACTGTTTTAGAATTTAAGCTTTCAGAACTTGACACTGTTAATCCCTATCACCTTTTTATCAATCTTAGGAACGATGAAACCTATGAGTTTAGCAACCTCTTTCTAATAGCAGAACTTAATTACCCCGATGGCGCTTCAATCAAAGATACTTTAGAATATGAAATGACAAGGCCCAATGGAGAATGGCTTGGAAAAGGTGCTGGCAGTATCAAAGAAAATAAATTGTGGTATAAAGAAAACATCGTTTTTCCTGTTAAGGGCGTATATACTTTAAAAATAGGGCATGCCATGCGAAAAAATGGCACTGTCAAAGGAATTATAGATCTAGAAGGCATCACAGATATCGGATATCAAATAGAAAAACCCAATTAAACCGCTATGGCAAAAGCAAAAAAAAAAACATCCTCTCAAGGCTTTTTTAAATTTATAAAATGGTTTTGGATTTTATTTTTAACCGGAATTCTCACTGTTGTTCTTATATTTTTCGCCGCTTCATGGGGTTGGCTTGGAGAACTACCTACTTTTGAACGTCTAGAAAACCCGCAAACCAATTTAGCTACAGAAATTATATCTTCAGATGGGGTAACTTTAGGCAAGTATTATTTAGATGATAACCGTACGCCTATTTCTTTCGACGAACTTCCGAAAACTTTAGTGGATGCTTTGGTGGCTACAGAAGATGCTCGTTATTTTCAACATTCTGGGGTTGATGCTCGAGGTACAGTTAGAGCTATTGCCTACTTGGGTTCAAAAGGTGGCGCAAGTACCATTTCACAACAATTAGCAAAACAGCTTTTTACAGGAACTGCTGGCCGCGGTTGGCAACGTTATACTCAGAAAATTAAAGAATGGGTGATTGCTACGCGTTTAGAAAGACAATATACCAAAGAAGAAATTATTGCCATGTACTTTAATATTTATGATTTTGGTAATAATGCAGATGGAATTCGTTCTGCAGCCAAAATATATTTTACCAAAGAACCAAAAGATTTAAATGTATCTGAATCCGCTATGTTGGTGGGTATGTTTAAAAACTCTTCTTTATACAATCCGCTTCCTAAAAGAAATCCTATAGGCACTAAAAATAGGCGTGATGTTGCCTTAGCACAAATGTCAAAATATGGGTATTTAGATGAAAAAGTAAAAGACTCGCTACAACAATTACCCTTAGCTTTGCGATATTCTCCAGAGTCGCATAGAGATGGTTTAGCTACTTATTTTAGAATGCACCTTCAAAAATTTCTAAATGATTGGATTGCTAAGAATCCAAAACCAGCCCTACAAGGCGAGCGTGATAAATGGAATATTTATTTAGACGGATTAAAAGTATATACCACTGTTGATTCTCGGATGCAGAAAAATGCAGAAGATGCAGTAAAAGAACACATGAAAAAGTTACAAGCTGAATTTTTCAATCAAAATACACCAGAACGGAATAAAACAGCTCCTTTTTTAGATTTAAATGATGAAGAAATCGGACGTATTTTTGAGCGTGCCATAAAAACTTCAGACCGTTGGCGCATTATGAAAAATAATGGAAACTCTGAAAAAGAAATTAGAGCATCCTTCAAAAAACTAAGGCCAATGGTGGTGTTCGATTGGAATAGTGAAGGCAAAGAAAAAGATACGATAATGACGCCTTTAGACTCTATTCGCTATTATAAATCTTTTTTAAGAACGGCAATGATGTCTATGGAACCCCAAACAGGGCATGTAAAAGCCTGGGTTGGTGGTCTTAACTACAAACATTTTCAGTATGATAATGTGATTCAGGGAACCCGCCAAGCAGGTTCTACTTTTAAGCCTTTTGTGTATGCTGCAGCCATTGATCAGTTGCGTTTATCACCATGTGATAAATACCCGGATGATGAATACTGTATTGAAGCCAATAAACATCGTAATCCTGAGGCTTGGTGTCCTAAAAATTCTGACGGTAAATTTTCACTTAAAATGATGTCGCTCAAATCGGCATTAGCAAATTCTGTCAACTCTATTACGGCGCAGTTGATGGATTTAGTTGGGCCAAAAACCGTTGTGAATATGGTGAAAAATATGGGTGTCACTGGAGAAATTCCTGAAGTACCTTCTATTGCGTTAGGTACGCCCGATGTTAATGTATATGAGATGGTAGGAGCCTTTGGTACATTTGCCAATGAAGGAGTTTATGTAAAGCCAGTTTTAGTTACGCGTATTGAAGATAAAAACGGCACCGTACTTTATGAATATGTACCTGAAACCAGAGATATCATGAGTAAAGATGTTGCTTACGCCATGGTAGATTTAATGCGAGGTGCAGTAGAAGGAGGCTCCGGTTCAAGACTCAGAGGTAGCTACAATAAAGATAATAAAGTGTATAAAGAAGTGATCACAGGTTATCCCTATGAATTAACAAACCCAATAGCTGGAAAAACAGGAACAACACAAAACCAAAGTGATGGTTGGTTTATGGGTATGGTGCCCAATTTAGTAACTGGTGTTTGGGTAGGTGGGGAAGAACGTGCTACACACTTTAAAAGTATTACTTATGGACAAGGCGCAACAATGGCTTTACCCATTTGGGGACTTTATATGGTTAAAAACTATAAAAATAAAGATATTGGTGTTTCTAATGACAATTTTAAAATTCCAGAAAACATGTCTATTAACCTAGATTGTGCCAAAGTACTTCAAGACAAAAAGGAAAATAATAGTCCTGCCCATGACGATTTAGATGATTTAGATTTTTAATGCTATCAGCACGCTCTTTGGTGTTTTAAACAAAAGATGATAATAAGCCTTTAGTTTTATTGCTTAGAACTGTTTATTCAGCTGTAAAAAGGCTTTTTCTGTACAACTTTAGCTCGTCAAGTTTACAGTTTCACTGCTTTATATCATTCCTCGTTTATTTTATAGGTATTTTCCTTGCGCAATATCTCGATTCTTTTGGAGCTTGACTGCTTAATTTACAGATTGCACCACGAGCTTCACAAACTCCCCAATTTTACTATCATCCATCCATCGGGTAACTATGACCAAGTCGTGCTCGTTATCAATCACAATATAATTACCTCCAAAACCTGCCGCAAAGTAAACTTCTGGGGAAACGTCTTGCCATTTTTTAGTGCTATTCATCCACCAAAGGTAACCGTACTCTTTATTGGGACTAGAGGGTTGATGTGCTGCTTCAATCCATTCTTCTGATAAAAGTCGTTGGTTCTGCCATTTGCCCTTTCTTAGAAACAAGAGACCAAATCTAGCTTGGTCAATGGTACTGATAAAAATTCCGCCTCCTGAATGACCGCCGCCACTTACCGACTGCATCATTACTCCATCAACATTTACAAAGGAATTTTCATACCCGTACCAACGCCAAGTAGTAGATGCACCAATAGGGTCCATAATTTTTTCTTTAAGAACCATAGGTAAGGGCTTTCTAAACACTTGAAGTAAAGAATAAGCGAGCAGGTTGACGCGTACATCATTATACTTATAAACGGTGCCAGGTTCGTTAAGTTTCCTGTTTTTCCAGTCATCAATAGCTCCATCTCTAGGCGGCCTGTCTGCCCAATCATGCAAACCAAAAAGCGTTCCGCTCCAATCAGAAGATTGGTTCAGCAAATTTTCCCAAGTGATTTTTGAATTGTGCTTCCCTTCAAAAGAGCTATCCCAAACATAACTTTTTACACTATCAGTTACACTCGTTATAAGTCCGTTGTCTATGGCCAAGCCGGCTGTGGTAGAAAGAAAACTTTTGGTAACGCTAAAAGTCATATCCACGCGATGAATATCGCCCCATTGCGCCACAATGTAGCCGTTTTTTAGAATGAGACCAGCAGGTCCGCCGCGCTCTTTCATAGGACCTATAATTTTATACTCAGGTTCTCTGGCGTAGGATTTAAGATTGGCAATCCGTAAATCTCTTTCCACTTTGTTTTCATTAGCCAAAGCAAAAGTTACAGCACTGTCTAACAATAGCAAATTCATATTTAATGCTGCCGGTTTTTTTGTTTGCCATATAGCATCGGGAAAATAACTGTTTTGAGCGTTTGCAACAGAAAGGTATAAACTAAAAAAGAGTAACGCCATTTTGTTTTTCATTGGATTTGGTTTTGCTGTTGATTTATTAAAAAATTACGGAAATACTGATTTACGTTTTAGGTTGATTAAAGTTAGTGATTACAAAGCATATATTTTTGGTTGAGAATAAAGTTATTTTCATTTCTGTTTGTAGCATTGGTGAGACATACTCTTTTGCGATTTTTGGTGCAGCGGTGTCAAAATATATTTTGCAAGGCATTGAATCTAACTGTATGTTTATTTAAGCACTGCTATAATTCCATTTTTGCTACCTTTGCCTAACAAATTTTTTGCGATGAATGAAGTATCAAAGTCTCTAAATTTTATAGAGCACATCATAGAAGATGATTTATTAGCGGGTTTTCCAAAAAGCAAACTTAGATTTAGATTTCCCCCAGAGCCAAATGGGTATTTACATATTGGACATGCCAGTTCTATTTGTCTTAATTTTGGATTGGGTTTGCGTTACAACGCACCTGTAAATTTAAGGTTTGATGATACCAACCCTGCCAAAGAAGAACAAGAGTATGTTGATGCCATAAAAAAAGATGTGGCTTGGTTAGGTTTTACTTGGGATAAGGAATTATATGCGTCTGATTATTTTCAGCAATTGTATGATTGGGCGTTCGCTTTAATTAAAGACGGAAAGGCTTATGTTGACAGTCAAACTTCAGAATTAATCGCACAACAAAAAGGAACACCGACTGACCCAGGAAGCGATAGTCCGTTTAGAACCAGAAGTGTTGAAGAGAATTTAACACTTTTTGAAGCTATGAAAACTGGAAAATATCAAGCTGGAGCGCACGTTTTACGAGCTAAAATTAGCATGACGTCAACCAATATGCTTATGCGCGACCCTATCATTTATCGTATTTTGCATAAAGCACACCACAGAACAGATACCGATTGGTGTATTTACCCCATGTATGACTGGACACATGGAGAAAGCGATTATTTAGAGCAGATTTCCCACTCCTTTTGTACGCTGGAATTTGCAATGCACCGAGAGTTATATGACTGGTTTTTAGATCAGGTAATTGATAAAGAAAAAGTAAGACCAAAGCAAAGAGAATTTGCGCGTAGAAACTTTAGTCATACGGTGGTAAGCAAACGAAAACTATTGCAATTAGTAGAACAAGGCATCGTTACTGCGTGGGATGACCCACGAATGCCCACGATTTCGGGTTTAAGAAGAAAAGGATATACAGCTGAAGCTATCCGAAATTTCGCAAACACTATTGGTATTGCTAAACGAGATAATGTAGTGGATGTTTCCCTTTTAGAGTTCTCTATTCGAGAAGATCTCAATAAAATTGCTCCACGCGTAATGGCAGTTCTTGACCCAGTAAAATTGGTGATAACCAATTATCCTGAGGGACAAGAAGAATGGTTAGAAGCCGAAAACAATCCTGAAGATGAATCAGCTGGCCATAGATTAGTGCCGTTTTCTAGAGAATTATATATAGAACAAGAAGACTTTAAGGAAGAAGCAAATAAAAAGTTTTTCAGACTCAAATTAGGTGGTGAAGTCCGTTTAAAAAATAGCTACATTATCAAGGCGGAAAGTTGCACCAAAGATGCCAATGGTAATATTATTGAAATTCAAGCAGTTTTTGATATAAAAAGTAAGAGTGGCAGCGGTACTGAAGAAAGTTTACGCAAAGTAAAAGGGACTTTGCATTGGGTTTCTATAAAACATGCTATCAGTGTAGAAGTTCGTTTGTATGATCGTTTGTTCACCGACGAAACTCCAGACCAACATAAAGACAAAGATTTTATGAATTTTATAAATCCTGATTCCTTGCAAGTAATTACGGGTTATGTAGAACCAAGTTTAAAAACCGCCAAGGTTGAAGATATTTTTCAATTTCAACGCCTAGGTTATTTTAATGTGGATAAAGATAGTACGGCTCAAAATTTAGTTTTCAATAAAACAGTTGGATTAAGAGATACTTGGGCAAAATTTCAGGAAAAAGAGTAATATAGAAATTTATTATCACTATTTAAATAACGATTGGTATTTACTGTTTAAGTAAAGTTTTTTCAGGGCTTCTGGTGAAATTTAAAAAACTTTAAATAGTATTTTATAGTCGAACAGCGATGTGTTTTGAAATCGCTTTAAAATCACTTTTTTTGGTTGTTAATTGCGGTCTTTTATACCTTTTTTAATTATTTAAATTATGAAAAGTAAATTTTTATAATCCTTTTTATATTTTAGTATTTGACAACTTTGTCAAAGTTTAAGAATTTAGCCGAACTATGATTCAGCGATCATTTGAAGCATTTAAAACAAAAAATCCGATTAGAATACATCGGATTTTTTGTTTTTCATAAGGATTGTCTTATTTTTTTGGCGGTAAGGCTTGTTTGTTTTTCTTCATGGTTTCACCAATCATATTACTTGCTGTAAAAGAAGCCACCATATTATTCAACATATCGCTCCCCGCCTGTGGCGAATTAGGCAGTAAAATTAAATTGGTATTCGTCGCTTCTCCTATAGATTGTAAGGTGTCATAATGTTGCGTAACCACAATTAATGCAGAAGCTTCCTGAGAATTAATGCCTACTTTGTTTAATACTTCAACAGATTCCTCTAAACCTCTTGCAATTTCTCTACGTTGATCTGCAATACCCATACCCTGCAATCTTTTAGATTCTGCCTCTGCTTTTGCCTTTTCAACAATTAAAATACGAGCCGCATCACCTTCAAATTGGGCCGCAATCTTTTCACGTTCCGAGGCGTTAATTCGGTTCATAGCTTGTTTTACTTGTGCATCAGGGTCTATATCTGTTACTAAGGTTTTGATGATGTCAAAACCATAAACGGACATGTATTGTTGTAATTCACTTTTAACGGCGATAGCGATATCGTCTTTTTTAACAAAAACATCATCCAATTTCATTTTTGGAACTTCGGCACGTACCACATCAAAAACAAATGAGGTAATTTGCTCATGTGGATATTCTAATTGGTAAAAGGCATCGTAAACCTGTTCTCTTAAAACAACATATTGTACGGATACCTTTAATTTTACAAAAACATCATCTAAAGTTTTTGTTTCAATTACAACATCTAATTGCTGTATTTTAAGGCCAACACGCGCTACAATTTTATCCACTAAAGGAATTTTCATGTGCAAACCTGATGTTCTTACGCTGTTGAATTTACCGAAGCGTTCGACTATGGCCGCTGTTTGTTGTTTTACTGTAAAAAATGATGAAAATAAAATGAGTAATCCGAAAAAAATTAAGGCTATTAGAAAAAAGTTCATAATGGATTTTTTTAGTTAATGTATGAAGTTACAAACTCTTTATGAGATTGGTATTCTTTTTGTGATATTGTTACCATTATTTTTTTAAGATATTTGTTCTATTGCTTTTTCAATTCTGAGTATGGTCTCTTCTTTACCAATAAGCTCTAAAATATCAAAGATATGGGGCCCTTTCATTTCACCAACAATCACTAAGCGCAAAGAAGGCATCACTTTCCCTAAAGAATAATTTTCTTTTTCAATCCATTCTTTTACTGCGGTTTCAATAATCTCAGAAGTAAAATCAGCAATTGATCTTAAAACAAGAACCAACTGTTTCATAATTTCGGGGGTATCTTCTTTCCATTGCTTTCTGATAGCTTTTTCATCATAAGCGTTTGGTGTCACAAAAAAGTAATCACTTAGCTCCCAAAAGTCTCCAATAAAAGTAGCACGCTCTTTTATTAAATCTACTACTTTTTCTATTTCAGCGTCACCTTTCGAGCTAATTCCATTTTTTAAAAGGATTTCTTTGAAAGGTGCCACCAGTTCTCTATTGTTTTTTCCTTGTAAATAATGTTGGTTGTACCATTTGGTTTTTTCAGGATCGAACTTCGCCCCTGCCTTGTGTACGCGTTCTAAAGTAAATGATTGAACCAATTCTTCAAGGCTAAATATTTCTTGTTCTGTGCCAGAGTTCCAGCCTAAAAGAGCTAAAAAATTAATAACGGCTTCAGGATAATAGCCTGCATCCTTATAGCCAACAGATTCATTCCAAGACAATGGAAATACCGGAAAGCCTAATTTTTCGCCATCACGTTTGCTCAATTTGCCTTTCCCAACAGGATTCATAATTAAAGGTAAATGCGAAAATTCTGGAGCTTGCCACTCAAAAGCATCATATAATTGCTGATGTAAAGCCAAAGAAGGCAGCCATTCTTCACCGCGAATTACGTGAGTTATTTCCATTAAATGGTCGTCCACAATATTTGCCAGATGATAGGTTGGCATTCCGTCGCTCTTAAAAAGTACTTTATCATCTAAAACATTGGTGTCAATGGTCATTGTACCTCGAATAATATCTACCAACTCCAATTTTTTATCAGGCTGCGTTAAAAACCGAATAACATAATCTTCCCCAGATGCTATACGTTTTTGCACTTCTTCGGGCATCATCGATAACGAATTGTCTAATTTTAAACGATTATGCCAATTGTAAATAAAGGTTTTCCCTTTTTCCTCGTGGTTTTTTCTATGTTCGTCTAAACTTTCGTTAGTATCAAAAGCGTAATAAGCTTTACCCTTTTCAATTAAAACATCAGCATATTTTTTATATAAATGTTTTCTTTCGCTCTGCCTGTATGGCCCAAAGCCACCTTCTTTACCTGGTCCTTCATCAAAAGGAATATTGCACCAGTTCAGCGAATCAATAATATATTGCTCTGCTCCTGCCACATACCTGTTTTGATCGGTATCTTCAACCCTTAAAATAAAAACACCATGATGTTTTTTTGCAAATAAATAATTGTAAAGTGCGGTTCTTACCCCACCAATATGTAAAGGCCCAGTAGGGCTTGGAGCAAAACGTACGCGAACTTTGGTATTCATAACTGATAGATTTAAGTGCAAAGATAATTAATTACCGCGGTGTTCTTTTTCATTCTGGTGCTCAGAAATTTTAATTTTAATCTAAAAGCTTGTTTTAAGTCCGATTTTTGATGCTTAATATTTAATTTTATCTTAAATATTTTAAGAGAAAAGGTTAAGCGTCTTTTTTCCGGTATCTTAGCAATAAAAAACCTTAGCTTGAATACATATACGATCATACAAAATAAATTACAGCAATTTATTAAAAAGCATTATAGGCTTGTTTTAACAAAAGGACTGATACTTTTTGTAAGTCTTGGCGCTTTAATTTTTATGTTTTTGTTGAGCTTAGAATACTTTCTGTGGTTAAGTTCAACAGGAAGACTTTTTCTTTTGTTGCTTTTAATTGGTTTCGGCGGTGTTTTACTTTATAAATATATTCTTATTCCGGTATTCTATTTGTTCAAGATTAAAAAGGGTTTGTCTGAAAAAGATGCGTCTGAGCTTATTGGTAATCACTTTCCTGAAATAAGCGATAAGTTATATAATTTGTTTGATTTAGCTTCTCATCCTGAACAATCTGATCTACTTTTAGCCAGTATAGAACAACGTTCATCTTCTTTTACTGATTTTGATTTTGGTAAGGCTATCAATTATAAAGCAGCTTTTAAACAAATTAAGTTTTTAGTTGGGCCTTTGCTAATTTTACTATTATTATGGTTTTCTGGCAACATAAGTTCTTTTTTTGGCACCTACCAAAGAGTAATCAATTATGACATGGCTTTTGAACAGCCTGCTCCTTTTACTTTTAATTTATTATCAAAAAAACTTATGGTGTATGAGCAGGAAGATTATCAAGTAAATTTAGAAATCAAAGGTAACGTACGTCCTGAATTGGTTTATATTTTGATTGATGGAAATGATTTTTTAATGAAAGAAGAAAATGGGATTTTTACCTATCTTATAAAATCACCAAAATCTTCCTTAAACTTTAGTTTCCTTGCGAATGATTTAAGTTCAAAGCAATATACCTTAAATGTTTTGGAAACTCCTTCTATTCTAGATTTCTCACTTGAGTTACGGTATCCAAAATATATCAATAAAAAATCTGAAATCTTAAAAAGTGTAGGGGATGCCATTCTCCCCGAAGGAACAAAAGTAAACTGGATCATCAATACCAATAACACCAAGCGCATAGCGCTAAACACAAAAGACACAGTTTATGATTTTAAATTGAATGACCAAGAATTCTCCTTATCCAAGACCATAAAAAATACGTTTGATTATACCATTACAACATCAAACAACAACGTTTCTAATTTTGAAAGCTTAAGCTATTCCTTTAAAGTGATTAAAGATATGTACCCTACAATCAATGTGGCGCAAAACAAGGACTCGCTTCAACCCAACGTAAGGTATTTTAAAGGAGAAATCACGGATGATTATGGTTTGAAAAATGTATCGCTAGTTTATTTTGACGCCGCTGCTCCAGCCAACACATCCAGAATGTCCTTACTATCCACCAATGGTGTTGTGGATGAGTTTTATTATACTTATCCCTCAGGTTTAGAATTAAAAGAAAATACTTCTTATAGTTTTTATTTCGAAGTTGCCGATAATGACGGTATAAACGGCAGTAAAATATCTAAAAGTCAGGTATTTAGTGCTGATTATTTAGATGACAATCAGCTGAAAAACAGACAGTTAATTCAACAGCAGAGCTTAATTTCCGATTTTGATAAATCTCTTGAAAAATTCAAAAAACAATCACAATCACTTGATAAAATTAATACGGAACAAAAAGAAAAGACTGATTTAAGTTTTAATGATAAACAAAAAGTAAATAATTTTTTAGAAAAGCAAGAATTGCAAGAAGCACAAATGCAAAAATTTTCTAAGCAACTAAAAGAAAATCTTCAAAATTTAAATAAAGATGATAAACTTAATCAACTGCTTCAAGAACGTTTAGAAAGACAAGAAATACAGGCGGATAAGAACAAAAAGTTATTAGAAGAATTGCAAAAAGTAGCCGATAAAATTAATAAAGAAGAGCTCGCGCAGAAATTAGAAGCCATTGCAAAAAAGCAAAAAAGTAGTCAGCGTAATTTAGAACAACTTTTAGAGCTAACAAAACAATATTATATAACCGAAAAAGCTTCGCAGTTGGCTAAGGATTTAGAAAAATTAGCGGACAAACAAGAATTGCTTTCCAAATTAAAGTTATTAGAAAACGATAGTAAAAAAAATCAATCAGACTTAAATAAAGTCTTCACGGACCTGGATAAAAGTCTTGACGAATTAAAAAACGACAATAATGATTTAAAAAAACCTTTAGCTCTTGGCATCGACAAAGAACTTTCAAATGAAGTAAAAACCGATCAAAAATCGGCCTTAGAAGAATTAAATAAACAGCAGGGTATAGAACAATCATCTGAAAGTGGAAATACGAAATCTGACGCAAGCAAAGCTTCCAAAAAGCAAAAATCAGCTGCCGACAAGATGCAAGAAATGTCCAATAAATTGGCACAATCTTCATCGGGCGGAAGCAGTTCAACCCTTACCGAAGATGCAGAAGTGCTACGTCAAATTCTTGATAATTTAATTGTTTTTACCTTTAAGCAAGAAAATTTAATGGCGCAATTAAATGCCGATGAAGGCACTTTCGCAAATCAATCTCAAGCCATAATTAAACAACAAGAATTAAAAAGGCTTTTTGAGCATATTGATGATAGTTTATTTTCTTTATCGCTCCGAGTTCCAGAGATTTCTGAAGAAATAAATAGTAATATTACCGAGGTTTTTTATAACACAGATAAAGCTATGGACGCCATTGCCGAATCTAATGGATATCAGGGAGCTTCTTACCAAAAATATGCTTTGACCAGCGGAAACACCTTATCTGATTTATTGGCGTCTATTTTAGAAAACATGCAACAAAGCATGAAGTCTGGCAAAGGTGAAGGGCAAGGTGAGGATTTTCAATTGCCCGATATTATAAAGGCCCAAAGAGAATTACAGGATAAAATGGGGCAAGAAGGTAAAGAAGGTGAACAGGGCAAGGAAGGGAAACAAGGCAAAGAAGGAGAGAATGGCCAACAAGGAAATAATGGGAAGCAAGGGAAGCAAACCGGACAAGGCAACCGCGATAACTCTGGTCAAAATGGCGAAAATAGCGATAAAAATGATTTAAAAGAAAACAAAAGTGGTCAAGTTTCAGGGGGCACTGGCAATGGTGGCGAAGGAATTTCTGAGGCTGAAATGAAAGAGATTTATGAAATTTATAAGCAACAGGAAATCATTAAAAATGCATTGGAAAATCAACTAAATAATTTAATTGAAAATGCCGATCGGCAATTGGCTCAAAAACTATTGCGGCAAATGGAAGATTTTCAAGATAATTTATTAGAAAATGGCATCACTAAAAGCACTATGGAAAAGGCAAATATCATACAGTATCAATTGCTCAAATTAGAAGGTGCAGCTTTAAAACAGGGTAAAAAAAATGAGCGCGAAAGTTCCGCTTCTAAAAACAAGTTTACAAATCCTATTACAACGAAACCAAACGCTCTTAATGATTTTAAAATTGAAGAAGAGATTTTAAATAGACAAGCCTTACCTTTGCGTCAAAGTATACAAACTAAGATAAAAGAGTACTTTAAAAATAATGATTGATTTTAATTACGAAACTAATTTTGATTTGGAGAATGAATTCTATTATTCCGATTGGTTAGGTAGAATTTTAATTTCAGAAGGTTTTGAATTAGGAAACTTGGCTTATATTTTTTGTTCAGATGCCTATCTTTTAGATATGAATATAGAATATTTAAAGCATGATACACTAACAGATATAATCACTTTTGATTATTGTGAAGGAAAATTAATCTCAGGAGATATTTTTATTTCGATTGATAGGGTAAAAGATAATGCTATAGAATTTAAAGTGACTTTCAACGAAGAATTATTAAGAGTAATGGCTCACGGCGCATTACATCTTATGGGATTTAAAGATAAATCGGCCTCAGATAGTGCTCTGATGAGAAGTAAAGAAGAAGAAAAAATTAAATTGTTCCACGTGGAACATTAAAACTATGTTTGATAAAGAATACGATGTTATTGTAGTTGGCGGCGGCCATGCTGGTTGCGAAGCTGCGGCTGCGGCGGCAAATATGGGCTCAAAAGTACTATTGGTTACGATGAACCTACAGACGATTGGCCAGATGTCTTGCAACCCCGCTATGGGCGGTATTGCAAAAGGACAAATTGTAAGAGAAATTGATGCCCTAGGGGGCTATAGCGGAATTGTTTCCGATAAATCTGCCATACAATTTAAAATGTTGAATAAATCTAAAGGCCCAGCCATGTGGAGTCCACGAACGCAAAACGACCGTATGCGCTTTGCCGAGGAGTGGCGATTGGCTTTAGAGAATACTCCTAATGTTGATTTCTATCAAGAAACGGTGTCCAGCTTATTGATTGAACATCATAAAGCGGTCGGTATTACCACTTCTTTAGGTTCTTCTGTTAGGGCTAAATCGGTTATTTTAACTAATGGCACTTTCTTAAACGGTTTAATACACATTGGAGATAAGCAATTAGGCGGAGGTAGATCTGGCGAAAAAGCTGCTACAGGAATCACCGAACAATTGGTTGCGGTTGGTTTTGAAAGCGGCCGAATGAAAACTGGAACGCCACCACGGGTAGATGGTAGATCTTTAGATTATTCTAAAATGATACCACAGCCAGGAGATGAACACCCTGAAAAATTTAGTTATACTTCTACAAAGAAACTAGCATACCAACGCGATTGCCACATGACCCATACAAGCGCATTAGTGCATAACCTATTACGAGAGGGTTTTGACAGATCGCCCATGTTCAACGGTCGGATTAAAAGTCTAGGGCCCAGGTACTGCCCTTCTATCGAAGACAAAATAAACCGTTTTGCGGATAAAGACAGTCACCAACTATTTGTAGAACCCGAAGGTTGGGATACCGTTGAAGTTTATGTCAATGGGTTTTCAACTTCCTTACCAGAGGATGTGCAATTTAAGGCCTTAAGATCTGTTGTCGGATTCGAAAATGTAAAATTCTTTAGACCAGGATATGCCATTGAATACGATTATTTTCCGCCAACCCAACTAAAACACACCTTAGAAACTAAATTAATAGAAAACCTGTACTTCGCAGGCCAAATTAACGGAACTACTGGTTATGAAGAAGCCGCTTCCCAAGGTCTAATGGCGGGTATAAACGCACATCAAAAAAACACCGAAAATGATGCTGTTATTCTGAAAAGAGATGAAGCTTATATTGGTGTTTTAATAGATGATTTAATAACCAAAGGAACCGAGGAACCTTATCGCATGTTTACGTCAAGAGCGGAATATAGAACTTTACTACGCCAAGATAATGCTGATTTACGTTTAACCCCAATAGGATTTGGCATAGGCTTGGCCAAAGAAAATAGATTAAAACGAATGGAAGATAAGCTAGAAAAATCAGAAAAATTCATTCAATTTTTTAAGGAAACAAGTGTTTTACCACATGAGATAAACCCTATCCTAGCGAGTGTTGATTCCGCAACAGTATCTCAATCAGATAAAATGTTTAAATCGTTTTCTCGCCCAAATGTAACCATGGAGCACATGCTCACTTTAGAAGCTGTTTCTAATTTCGTTAAGGAAAATAACTTGGACAATGAGGTTTTAGAACAAGCCGAAGTCCAAGTAAAATATTCTGGATACATTGCCAAAGAAAAAAACAACGCGGACAAACTACATCGATTGGAAAATGTAAAAATTCCTGCCAACTTTGATTATCATAAACTAAAATCTTTATCCACCGAAGCCCGTCAAAAAATGACTAAAATTCAACCTGTAACCATTTCGCAAGCATCAAGAATAAGCGGTGTTTCACCAAGCGACATAAGCGTGTTACTTGTCTATTTAGGGAGATAATATATTGTTTAAATTTTAAAAGGCTTCAATTGTTCCACGTGGAACAATTGAAGCCTTTTACAAAGATTCGAAGTCTTATCACTTGTGTATTTCTCCAATAGCTCTCAATTAAATTGATAAAAAAATTACAAAATACGATGTTAAACTTTAAGCCAAGAAAGGAATTTGACGGCTTCGATAAAATTAAAGGTTTGCTTGATGCGGTTTCCAATTAATTAAGGGCGCCTATAAAAAGATATCTATAAGTAGTCCGACTTCAGTGTTTGAAATATTTCTGGGTTTCCATGC
>Ga0209284_10000601_pt1 | contig 58424 bp, 50 predicted proteins | sample FRY03_FD_187211 | JGI IMG/M metagenome (GOLD analysis project Ga0209284, IMG submission 187211) | Freshwater microbial communities from Lake Fryxell liftoff mats and glacier meltwater in Antarctica - FRY-03 (SPAdes) (version 2) | ecosystem: Environmental > Aquatic > Freshwater > Ice > Glacier...
GAAGCCCCGCATTCTCGGCCTCCAGCCGTTCACGTTCGACATCCTTGTCACGCTTCGCTCTCATGCCGGTCTTCTACAAAATATCGCTGTTCAACGCATCACCTCTTTTCGCAGAATGGACGGCTACGCAGATCCTCGGCCAATTCTAGTCGAAAAGTGCCATTTCCACAGTTGCATGGCATTGATACTGTCTGGACTCATCCAAGGTTTTTCATACCGTTGGCATAACACCAATCCCCTATCCCCTATGAGCGAGAATACTTTGGCAGCAAAACGGGCATTGATCACTGGAGTGACAGGCCAAGACGGCTCTTATCTGGCCGAACTGCTGATTGCCAAGGGCTACGAAGTGCATGGTTTGCGTCGTCGCTCGAGCACATTTGGTACCGAGCGGATCGATCACCTGATCCATGGTGAAGAGCCAAAGCTCCACCTGCACTACGGCGATCTTTCCGACGGCAGTGGGCTGGTGCGATTGATCCGCGAGACTCGGCCTGATGAGGTCTATAATCTCGCTGCTCAGAGCCACGTCCGCGTCAGCTTTGATCAGCCAGCCTATACAGCCGATGTGACGGCCGTTGGCGTGCTGCGTTTGCTCGAAGCGATTCGCGATGTGCAGGATGATCGTGGCGAACAGATTCGCTTTTACCAGGCGTCGAGTTCGGAGATGTTTGGCAAGGTTGTGGAAACGCCTCAAAAGGAGACGACTCCCTTCTACCCGCGTTCGCCTTACGGCGTGGCAAAAGTCTACGGCCACTGGATCACGGTCAATTACCGCGAGAGCTACAATCTGCACGCTTCCTGCGGCATTCTTTTCAATCACGAGAGTCCGCGCCGCGGAGAGACATTTGTGACGCGGAAGATCACGCGGGCCGCGGCTCGAATCAAGCTTGGACTCCAGGAAAAACTCTATCTCGGCAACCTCGACGCCAAACGCGACTGGGGCTATGCGGGCGACTATGTCGAAGCGATGTGGCTGATGCTCCAGCAGGACGAGCCCGACGATTATGTCGTGGCCACCAACGAACTCTATTCGGTCCGCGATTTCTGCGAGAAGACATTTTCGCGACTCGGGCTGGATTACCAAGACTTTGTTAAAATCGATCCGCGTTACTACCGCCCGGCTGAAGTTGAACTGCTGTTGGGATCGAGCGAGAAGGCTCGCACAAAGCTGGGCTGGGTGCCACACACCAGCTTTGAATCCCTTGTCGACATGATGGTTACAGGAGATTTGGAATTGGCCCGCAGAGAGATGGCCGCGCATTCAAGTGTGGCAGAAAAAGCACATCGCATCGCCGCCTGATCTATTTTCTGACGGGCTTCGAAAATGAAAAAAAGCAATGACTCTTCCGTAAAAGCGGCTGTAGAAAACTACGATTGTCAGTGCGTGCCTCCGCAGTTCCGTAAGCTTCATAACCAAGGGCGTCGCGTTTTTGTCGATTGCACCCAGGCCCTTGCTGCTCCCATGCGATCGGGTATTTCACGGGTCGTCCGCAATATTATCAAGCATGGAGCCGCTGCTGCCGGCAGGCACCATGCGGTCCTCATCCCCGTACGCTTTGATGCCGGGTTTTTTATACCTGTGGAAATCTCGCCCGACGGAGAAATGGTCGACCCCAAAGCAAAGCGGCAGCGGCCGGAGCACCCCTTTGTGCGCCGGCTACGCAAGCTTTTGTATCCCAAGACAATCGTGAATGCCGCTCGAGCGGCGTGGCGACGCCTGCTATGGCATCCAAGCTCGCCCACCGCCGTCCGCTTTATACAGGGCGACACGCTGCTTTTGGCCGATTCGTCGTGGAGCGTCAATTTTTGGAGCGAGATCGCTGAGGCTCGCCACATCGGCACTCGGATTGGAGTCGTGCAGTACGACTTTATTCCCCACACGCATCCCCAGATGGTGTCTGCCAAGTTAACCCAGATATTTCGACGTTGGATGAGAAAGACGCTGGGCTGTGCAGACTTTATTGCAGCGATATCCGAAACCGTAGCCGAGCAAACACGGGCGTTTCTTGGGGAGATCGGCCGAAGCGATGCAGACCGGCCGATTGTTCGATCGTTTCGACCGGGGGCCGATTTTACTGCTTCTAACGACAACGAGCCGCAGCATTTGCGTCAGGAGCTCGTCGCGTTCATCGAATCGGCACAGCGCGGTCCCTACCTCACTGTCGGCACGGTGGAGCCTCGCAAGAATCAGGGCATGCTGCTTGAATCTTTTGAGCAGGTCTGGCGCGAAGTGCCCAATGCCCGACTTCTCATCGCGGGATTCGCTGGCTGGCACAGCGAGGTTGTGCTCAAGCGTTTTCGCGAGCACCCCCGCTGGCAGACCCACATCCTTCACTTTCCAGATCTTTCGGATGCAGAACTGCGATACGCCTACAGCCGTTCCAAGGCCCTTTTATTTCCTTCGCAAGCCGAGGGCTACGGCTTGCCAGTGGTCGAAGCGTTGATGCAACAGATGCCGGTATTTGCCTCCGATATTCCGGTACACCGGGAGGTTGGCGGTAGTTGCTGCGTCTTTTTTCCGCCACTCGATTCGCAGACACTTGCCAATCAGATCATTGGCTTTGAACGCACGGGGCTATTCCCGGTAGAAAAACAGCGAAAAGATTTTACTCCCCCAACATGGCAATTGGCAGTCCAGGAATTGACCGATATTGCATTTGGTGTTTCGATGAGCGAGAGCGGAAGTCATTTAGCAACTCATAAAGCGGCTTAGCAACTCATAAAGCGGCCTGAGTCGGAATGGTCCTCGGCAGCGATAGCCAACTATGGAGAAGAAACATGGTACGAGTGATGGAATTGCTCGGGTCGATCACCGCATGGCGGGGTCGCGAGAGAAAAAAACGATACAAGCATCCCAAGGGACCATCGACCGCCACAATCAGCGTGCCCAGCTTTGAGCGAACTGCACCGTCGATCTATCTCAAAGACGCAACGTCCGACCGACTGATTTCGTCACTGTGCACATTCGACCAACTCGACTCGCCGCCGTTTCGGAAATGGGCTCAAGCGATTCGAGAGCCTTGGCGGCCCCATCGTAAACTCTGGGAACTGTCCTTTATCTGCCAAGCTCTTCAGGAGCGGGGCTGCTTGGCCCCGGGAAAAGCGGGCCTGGGATTTGCTGTTGGCACGGAGAAACTACCCGCCTTTTTTGCCTCGAAGGGCTGTCGGATTCTGGCTTCCGATCTGCCTTCCGATGATCAGCGAAACAAGGCTTGGGCAGCCACAGGGCAGTGGGCCTCGGGCCTCTTGTCCCTCAACGAGGCCGGCCTTTGCGATCCGGAGGAGTTTCGTCGGCTCGTTTCATTTCGACCGATCGACATGAACGAGATACCAGCAGACCTCACGGGCTTTGATTTTAATTGGTCGACATGTTCCTTTGAGCATTGCGGTACTATTGAATTGGGGCTGCGTTTTCTGGAAGAGCAGATGCGTTGCCTGCTGCCGGGCGGCATCGCGGTGCACACCACAGAATTCAATCTTTCGTCGAATGATAGAACTGTGACGGAAGGTTCGTATGTGCTTTTTCGGCTCAAAGATATTGAGCAGATTGTGCTGGCGCTGCGTGGCCAGGGGCACGATGTTGAGCCGATTGATCTCGCGACTGGTGCGCGAGAACTTGATTGCTACATCGACCGTCCGCCCTACACGCAAGATCGGCACCTGCGTCTCGATTTGTCGGGCTTTGCATCGACATCCATTGCGCTGATCATCCGCAAGGCAGCGTAGTTCATACCACGGTGCTCGGTTCGCGTGGAACGCCATACACGCGATTTAATCAATATGTTGCGGAGAAAGGTCTGCTGAATGATTTCATACGCCCAGAACTTTGAGGATGTTGTGCTCAACCGGGTTTTCCACAATGTGACCAACGGTCGCTACATCGATATCGGCGGATTCGATCCCGACATCGACTCGGTGACAAAGCACTTCTACGATCAGGGCTGGTCCGGCGTCAATGTTGAGCCGATCGAGCGTTTCCACAAAAAGTTTGAGAGACAACGGCCACGAGACTGGAATCTCAAGGGGGTCGTCGGTGCAGCGGTGGGAACGATTTCTTTCAATGAGTGGGGTGATTCCGGACTCTCAACCTATCGCGAAACATTTGACGAAAACGCCATGGTCAGGATGGGATTGAGCCGAACGACCTGCACCGTGCCAATGACAACTCTGGCCGAAATCACCAGGCAATTGGATCAGCAGGAGGTGCAGTTTCTCAAAATTGATGTTGAGGGCGCCGAACGCGATGTCTTGCTTGGCGGCGAGTGGCGAGCGTTTCGGCCGCGGGTCATTCTGCTCGAGGCAATCAAGCCGAAACTACCGGGATGTGATCCGTACGGCTACGAACCGACCTGGTTTGAATGGGAAGGACTGCTGTTTGAGCATGGCTACGAGTTTGCGCTTTTTGATGGTCTCAACCGTTATTACTACCGTCGAGAGGAGCCGGGTTTAAGAGCACCGCTATCGTATCCAGCCAATGCGACAGACGGCTTTCAACTTGTGCGAGGCCATCTCCTTTCGGCCCCGGCAAAGGGAACGTGAGAACTATGGATTGCGGCGGGTGGGCCGAGCGTCTGCCATCGAGCCGCAGACACATGCGCGAGTGGTCTTATCTCTTATAACAGTCGGGTTGTCGGATGACTATCTGGTACGATGTCACTGATTTAGTGTCGTGGACGCTCCCCCACCTAACGGGGATTCAGCGAGTGACAGTCGGTATTTTGCGTGGGCTACTCGAACTGGGTGTAGATGTTCGGCTGGTTCATTACGACGCCCGCCGGCATACATTGAAGCAGTTCAGCATGGCAGCACTCCCGCCTGCAGTGCTCGCTCATTTGCCCATTGGAGCCTCGCCACAGCATGGCCGCGACACGCAGGAATCACCATCGGCCCTAGGAAGTGCTGAAAAGCAAAGCGCCGCTGTGCGACCGAGCCAGCAAGCGCCGCACAGCCGCAGCCGAGCCATTCGAAAAATGATCTTTGGAGCCACCCCAGCAGCAGAAGATTTGCGTTTGAGTTTCAGGCAGTTCAAAGGCGCTACGCAGCAGTTGGTGTCGAGTGTGTATCGATGGGCAGGCGGCAAGCCAGCGTCGCTTGCGTTGGGTAAGAGCAATCGATTGTCCGCGCATCCCAAGACGCTGCCGCTTCCGGCAGAGGCGAGCGGGAAGTGTCTGGCTCCCGGAGACATTCTGCTGTGTCTCGGTGCAACATGGACTCTTTCACACGTTGAGGCAACGAGCGCACTGCGGCAGCAAGGCATACGAGTGATACGCATGATCTACGACTTGATTCCAACGCTCAAGCCGCAGTGGGTTTCGAAAAACCATGTCCAGAAGATCACCTCGTGGGTCCGCAGTGTGCTGACTGAATCCGAACATGTGTTGACGATTTCCGAATTTTCGAAGAAAGAGATTGTTCAGTATTGTACGGAATGCCGGTTTCCAGCACCTGCCCTCTCGATCGTTCGACTCGGAGATGTCATTGATTCGACGAACGCCACTGGTTTACCGAGTCCGCTGCCACGCTTCGTTCCAAAGCGACCTTTCTTTCTTTGTGTCTCCACGCTGGATGTCCGGAAAAATCAGCGAATTCTCTACGACGTTTGGTCGCTTCTGGCCGGACTCGATCCGGCTCATTGCCCCGATCTGCTTTGCGTCGGAACGCCGCATCCGGTCGTGGATTTCATTCACGAAATGATTGCCGACCGATCTGTCAACAGGCACATTCATCTGCTCCAAGGCATCGAAGACTGGGAACTTCAGTGGTATTATAAGAATTGTCTGGCGACCATCTATCCTTCAAAGTATGAGGGATGGGGGTTGCCGGTGGCAGAAAGTCTGGCCTTCGGCCGGCTTTGTCTGGCATCCAATGCAACAAGCATGCCGGAGATTAGCTGCGATTTACCCGAGTTTTTTGAGCCTCACGACGCGGCCAAGCTTTTAGAACTGGTTCGGCGTGTTGTGGCTGATCCCGATTGGGTCAAGCAACGCGAGAAGATTATTCGTGAGTCTTTCAAGCCCACGGCTTGGAAACAGACGGCCGAACAAGTTCTGCTGGTGATTCAAAGCGCCATCGCATCTGTTCCGCCAGCCGCAGCAAAACGCCAAGAGAGAGAACCTTCAGCACCGTGTGATGGAAAGCGATAGTGGGGATGGAGTGGTGGGAAAAAAAAGCCCTGTCTCTTACTTGGCTGATTGTTGAAATAGCGGCCCTATGGTCAGGCAGCCTGCTTGCGGGCCATAGCCATGGTTGGCAGAGTTTACCTGTGCGAGTACGAGCCAGAGAGACCATAGCGGCGTTTGCCGCTGGCCATGAGGCGAATCCCGTTTCTGTAATACCAAGCAAAGTAACGGTGCACGGTCATCATCAAAGGCCCGGCTTCGTCGACATATTCAGATAGGTTAGTTTGCTTGGATGGTGCACAGTTGCGCCTACCAAGCGATACGTCTGCGTCAATCTCAAATGCGTCTAAGACCTCCCGCAGTCCAGCCTCCAGATTGTCAAAATCGATGAGCCGAGCAGTGCTTCGCTGAGGATGTCTGAGGGCAAAGAAATCTTCGTATCGAGGGACTTGCTGTCCGTCAGTCGCGAGTTTGAGAAAGGCCTTGAAATCGTAATTCCTAGAGGCACAGACAATCTCGCAGGAGGGGTCCGGGTGGTTGGGGCATCGCTGCCAGAACTCATACAGCGATACAAGCATCTCAAACGGTTCACGCACGACGCCGATCACTCGCGGTGGGCTGCCAAACGGCCACACAAAGCGACGGTTCCACAGGTGAAGACGCCGCAAACCAGATTTACAATCCAAATGGTTGGCCACAAGAACGGCATCGGGAAAGACTCGTTGGAACCAATCAAGCATCGACGTACCAGCCGTCTTCGGATAATGGGCAAAGATAAGATTGTGGGCTTTGCTGTAGAGCATGAAAGCATGTCAGTGTGAGTAGGATTCGGGCGGTGCGATGGGCAATAAACCGGCCGACTCTCTTTTTCGGCTGATAGAAGCGAATGCAACTTCGTAACCGCAGAAAAAATTGGGTTACGCACAAGGCGGCAGAGGCGCAAGATACGAAAGCGGCGACAGAGGCGCAAGATGCGAAAGCGGCGTAGGGCTGCTCCGTTAGGGAAGATACATTCGCGTAGAGAAGAGAGAGAAGATCCCATGTCTCAGTCAAAGACGCGAGTTCGGCGAGAGCCATCTGCTCAAAAAAGCCAGTGAATTGCGTAGCGAAACTGCCGATAACTCTTTGGAAAGCACTGCTTACAGCCGGCAGTTATGGTCGCTGGATGATGAGGCAGCATGACTTGCAGGAGCAAACGGCATGGTAGGGGATGAGCAGATGCAAATGATCCCAGCGACAGCGTCGCCGAAAAGGCCGCCTCCGATGGCAAAGGGAAGAGCATTGCGTTTCCCGCGAGTGGTCCTCGATTTAGAAAAACTGCGACACATCAACTGTGGGCTCGGTCGGTTTTGCAAGTATCTGTCGGAGGCGATTCTGGCGGCAGCAGGCCGCTCGATTGAGCCAGTCTTTTTCATGCCACCCAAAACAGTGCGGCATGTGACTGACGGCAATGTTGAACACATCGATGTCAGTCCATGGCGGAAAGAGTCTTTTGCAAGTCTCTACAGGCCGCTTGTGCAGCCTTTCCTGCGAGGACAGCCAGGCGAGCGATACGACCTCTGGCACACCACCAACCAGATGTCAAAGTATCTGCCACTCGATGCTCGAGTGCCTGTTGTGCTGACAATCCACGACCTTAATTTTTTGCACGACGACGAGCACGAAAATCGGCCCCACGCCGTGGCCAGAAAACGCAGACAGATCCAGCGGAAAGTCGATCGAGCCGTAGCCATTGTCACCGACTCGAGCTATGTCGCTCGAGATGTCGCAACGCACCTGCGTGTCGGACGACGGCTCATTCATGTCGTGCCGCTGGGATTGGCTCAACCCTTGCCCGCATCGCTATCGAGGCCTGCATTCATGACGCAGGGCCAGTTTCTCCTCTCGGTTGGCAACGCCCTGCCGCATAAGAATGTTCATGTCCTCTTTGATCTGATCGAACGCATGCCTGGAAAACGACTGGTCATTGCTGGAAAAAAGTCCACGCCGTACGGAGCAATTCTGCAAGACACGCTTGTGAAGCGAGGCCTCACAGAGCGTGTCATTCTGGCTGGCGAGGTGAGCGATGGCGATCGGCAGTGGCTCTATGAAAACTGCGAGGCCTTCCTTTTTCCATCGCTTGCAGAAGGCTTTGGTTTTCCGGTGCTCGAAGCGATGCAGTGCGGCAAGCCGGTCTTCATGTCGCGGTCTACGAGTCTGCCTGAAATTGGGGGCGAGCTAGGATTTTACTGGGATTCGTACGCTCCCCATCATATGTTGAGTGTCTTTACCGCAGGGATGCAGCGCGTGGCAGGCGATCAGAACTTTGCCGCGAAGCTTAGGGCTCACGCCGATTCATTTTCATGGGCCCAGACAGCCCAAGCGTATCTACGGGTGTACGATTCGGTTTTGACCAGCGGGGCAGCATGAAGATTCTCGTTACGGGCGGTGCGGGATTTATCGGCAGCCACATCGTCGACAGCCTGCTTGAAGCCGGTCACGCTGTGGCTGTGATCGACGATCTTTCCAGCGGTTCGCGGGAAAATCTGGCCGCCGGCGTGCCGCTGCACACCGTCGACATTGTTGACGAGAAAGCCGTCGATCGGGTTTTTGCTCTGGAACGCCCGCAGGCTGTCTGCCATCAGGCGGCGCAGATGTCGGTGAGCCGCTCTGTGCGGGAGCCGCTTTTTGATGCGCAGGTGAATTGCCTCGGCCTGATCAATGTGCTCGCTGCGGCAGTGCAGCATGGCTGCCAGCGAGTGGTCTTTGCCTCGAGCGGCGGAGTGCTCTATGGCGATGTGACATCGCCGGCTTCAGAGTCGACCCCAGCCAATCCGCTGAGCCCCTACGGGATCACCAAATGGGTCGGTGAGCGGTATCTCAAATTCTTTGCTGAAGAGCATGGGCTCGAGGGGGTGGCGTTACGCTATTCGAATGTTTACGGACCCAGACAGAACCCGCACGGTGAGGCCGGGGTGGTAGCGATCTTCTCTCAAAAAATGCTGGCTGGCGAGGCGGCCACGATCAATGGCGATGGCCGGCATGTGCGCGACTATGTCTACGGCCCAGATGTGGCGCATGCGAATCTGATTGCCCTTACGGCCCAACTGCCAAATGTCAAACCGCGAACGCTCACGAGCCTGAATATCGGCACCGGCATCGGCACCGAGGTGAATCTTTTAGAGGTGATGATTCGGCAGCATGCGGCTGCCATTAGAATCGGTTCTGGCAGAATCTCGCCGCTGCCGGAACCGCTCCACGGGCCGCCGCGGGCTGGAGATTTGCGGTCAAATCTGCTGGATGCAAAGCTTGCCCAATCAGTGATGGGCTGGCGGCCGAGGATGGGGTTGGCCGAGGGCATCGCCCAGACGGTAGCGTGGTTTGCGGCACACTAACGCCTCAAAAAGCCGCCGCACGACATCATTTATGGCATTCTCCGTAGGTCCTACCGCTGTTATTCTCCCCCTATGATCCCACCTTCGGCGAGTAAAAAAAAGACGGCGATGATCTGCGGCATTGGCGGGCAGGATGGCAGCTATTTAGCTGCCCACCTGTTGCAACTCGGCTACACGGTCATTGGCACGAGTCGCGATGCGCAGGCCAATCGCTTCGATGGGCTCAATCGGCTTGGCATTCGGGATCGAGTGGCGGTCGAATCGATGTCACTTGTTGACTTCCGATCGACCATGCAAGCCATTTCTCGTTGCGACCCCGATGAGATCTATAATCTTGCCGGCCAAACATCAGTGATCGCTTCGTTTGACCAACCGGTAGAGACATTTGAGAGCATTGTGGTTGGCACCGTGAATCTGCTCGAAGCAATCCGGATGCTCAGCAAACCAATCCGGCTTTACAACGCTGGCAGTTCTGAAATGTTTGGAACCATTGGCGATCAACCGGCCAGCGAACAATCCGTGTTGCGGCCTCGCAGTCCCTACGGTATTGCCAAGGCGACATCGTTTTGGCAGATCGCTCAGTACCGCGACGCCTATGGCATCGGGGCCGCCACCGGGATTCTCTTTAACCATGAAAGCCCACTGCGTCCCGAGCGTTTTGCCACGCAGAAAATTGTGGCAGGTGCTTGCCGAATCGCGGCGGGGGAACAGGAAAATCTACTGTTAGGCGATCTTTCGGTGCAACGCGACTGGGGCTGGGCCCCGGAATATGTCGTGGCCATGCATGCGATGCTGCAGATGAATGCACCCGAGGACTTTGTGATTGCCACAGGCTACACCAGCAGCCTCGAAGACTTTGTATCGGAGGTTTTTTGTGCGCTTGGAATCGATTGGCGGACTCGCGTTGTGCGTGATCCAAAGCTGATGCGACCGAGTGAAAATCACTGTGGCCGCGCCGATACAACGCATGCCACTGAGCGACTTGGGTGGACGGCTCGTTATAAGATGCCGGATGTGGCCAGAATGATGGTCGAGGCGCGACTGGCTCAAAGTGCCACCCCGTTGCGTTGGGCAGCGTAGCCTTTTTGTGGCGTCTTCTGAAGAGCGGCTCCGCTGGATTAGGGCTGGACGAGGCTTTCGATGGCACCTGTGCAGATTCGCCTGGCGAGCACGCTGGAGCGGAGATAAACCGATAGTCCGTGGTCTGTCCCAATCACAGTGGCAGCGTCGGTTGTCGTGAAATCGACATCGGTTGGCAGCCAACACTGGGGCATACCGACATGGCCGAGTGCATCGAGGTTCTGCTTGCAGTCAAGCCAGGGAAAGAATCCAAGGACTCGGTCTTCGGAATTGATGATCAGAGTTAACTGGTTAAAACAGTTGAGTGTTTCGCGGTAAGGGCCGCATGGTGAGAGGGCGTCGCAGCGGACTGCCGGCGCGACAAATACGAGATTCGTTCGGCCGCTGCGGTGAATCCATGGCTGAACATCGGTGCGCCCGGCCCGCTGGGCTGCCACGAGATCTTCAAACGCTTCCAGTGTGATGATGGCCCCAAAGCTGTAGCTCATAATTGCCACGGGGCGCTGCGGCTCGATCTGGCCGAGAAACCAAGCAAAATAGTGGCCGTCGGCAAAGGCGCGCTCGTATTTTATCCGGCCGTCGCGGAGCAAAATGCCTTCCTGTTCGCTGGGCCAAGAAAAAACAACGGTTCGCACAGAGGCTGCGTCTGGGCAGCATATCTTTGCCTGTCGTGCTAGCTGCAGAGCCTGCGATTTGGCATCGACTGTTGAATAACGGTTGCCGTGGATGAAAATCATCAGCGGCCGCGTGGGATCGTCGAGCAGGCTTCGTAAGGTGGACCGTTCCCAACAGTTGGCTGCTGGTTTGAGTCGCTCGACCCCAACGCTGGCTGAGAGAGGCATGCGACAGATGCCGGGGAGTCGCCTCGTGCTGACCACCCAGACATCATCGTCGTCGCAAGGAGCAGCAAACCCATCCGAAGCGCAGGCAAAGCAGATTGCCAGAATAGCAAAGATTTTTGGAAACAGACAGGCTGATTGCAACGCATTCATCGGACTGATCAGACCGCTTGCGACTATGTTTGGAGTGAGGTTTGGAATGGAAAGAGAGGCTCTCCAGCCGCCCCACGTGTATCGGAATAAACGAACTCTAGCACGCATTCGGGGGCTTGTTCCCGCTACTTTCGCGCAGGTTTGCCAAAAACAGAAAGGTTTCAAGCATGTGCAAAGAGGCTCATCAGGCAGAATCGTTATGACCCAGCTAGCCGTCATTCGGTGGCCCTGCGTTAAGGGACGATTATTCGTCGTCGCGGAGCTTGGCCAGCACGGCGTAGTCTTCGAGCGTTGTCGTATCGCCAACGGTTTCCCGACCGGCTGCGATGTCGCGCAACAACCGCCGCATGATCTTGCCGCTGCGGGTCTTGGGCAAGGCATCCGAAAAGTGAATGTCGTCTGGTACGGCCAACGCTCCAATCTGCTGTCGTACGTGCTTGCGAAGCGTCTCTTTGAGTGCCTCGCTCGCCTCGCCAGACTTGAGCGTGATAAATACCGCCACCGCTTCTCCTTTCACATCGTGCGGTCGCCCCACCGCAGCGGCCTCGGCCACAGAAGGATGGCTGACAAGCGCACTTTCAATCTCAATCGTGGAGAGCCGATGGCCTGCTACATTTAGAACATCGTCAATCCGACCCATGATCCAATAGTAGCCGTCGGCGTCTTGCCGGGCATTGTCGCCGGCCAAATACTTGCCCGGTACACGCGACCAATACGTTTCGCGGAAGCGTTCGTCGTCTCCCCAAATGCCGGACAGCATCCCCGGCCACGGACGCGTCATCACTAGCCAGCCTCCCTCGCCCTGCTCCACAGGCTCGCCAGAAGCGTCGACGATTTCCGGAAACACCCCAGGCAATGGCAGCGTGCAACTGCCAGGCTTCGTCGGAGTGCAACCAGGGAGCGGGCTCATCATGATCCCACCCGTTTCGGTCTGCCACCATGTATCAACGATTGGGCAACGCTTGCCGCCGATCACTTCGTGATACCAGATCCAGGCTTCAGGGTTGATCCCTTCGCCCACAGTGCCAAGCAGACGCAGGCTGGAGAGGTCGCGTTTTTCAATGTGTGACATGCCCCACTTCATGAAGGAGCGGATGGCCGTTGGGGCGGTGTAGAAAATCGTGGGCTTTTCCTGCTCGATGATCTCCCAGAAGCGGCCCTCATTGGGCGCATTAGGCGCTCCTTCGTAGATCAAGACGCTCGCCCCGGCAGCCAAGGGGCCGTAGGTCACATAGCTGTGGCCGGTGATCCAGCCGCAGTCGGCGGTGCACCAGAAAAGATCGTCATCGCGGAGATCAAATACCCACTCAGCGGTTGTTTGAGCCCAGAGCAAATAGCCGGCTGTTGAGTGCTTGATCCCCTTTGGTTTTCCGGTTGAGCCGCTGGTGTATAGAATAAAAAGAGGCGACTGGGAGTCCATCGCTGTTGCTGGCTTGTTGGTTGGCATTCCGGCCAGCATGTCATGCCACCAGACATCGCGACCAGGCACCATCTTCACGGGCTGGCCTGTGCGTTTGAGAACGATGACATGCTTCACGCTGGGCGATTTCTTCATCGCCTCATCGACATTGTTCTTGAGCGGCAACTGCGATCCACGCCTCCAGCCGCCGTCGGCAGTGATCACAGCCACGGCCTGAGCGTCTTGATTGCGATCGGCGATCGCCGCACTGGAAAATCCAGCAAAGATAACGGAGTGCACAGCCCCAATCCTGGCGCAGGCCAGCATGGAAATCACGAGTTCTGGAGTCATCGGCATGTAGATTGAAACCACATCGCCCGCTTTGATACCCAGTTTTTCCAGTCCGGCCGCAGCCTGGCAGACTTCGGCCAAGAGTTCCCGATAGGTGATCACGCGCCGCTGGCCCGTTGGCTCGCCAACCCAGACAATTGCCGTCTTATCGCCGCGACCAGCCGCCACGTGCTGGTCAAGGCAGGCGGCTGAGGCATTGATTTTTCCGCCGACAAACCAGTGAGCTTCCGGAGGATTCCAGTCGAGCACCTTTGTGTAGGGAGTTGTCCACGGCAGTGATTGGGCGCGAAGGTGCCAGAAGGCGTCGGGGTCGGCAGCGGCCTCGTCGTAGATCCGCTGGTAGTCGGCCATCGAGCCGATCCGAGCCCGTTCAGAAAATGCAGCGGATGGTGGAAAAATCCGATGCTCTTGCATGACGCTCGAAACTTTACCGGCGGCTTGTTGCGAGGCTGTCACTGTCTTCCCTCAGATTGTAAATAACGAACGACGCCGACAAGCAGAGCATTCGCCAGTCATTTCGGCAACCTTGGGCATTTTTTTGAGAGCCACGTTTGGCTGGCCAGTCGCAGCAATTCGCTGATGCTCCGCCTGCTTTCAGCGAAGTCAGCCTTACTTTTGCCAAGCGTTCGATCGGTAAATGTAACTGGCACTTCTACCAGTCTGCCTTCCTCGCGGTGAATGCGCCAAAGAAGATCCTCTTGAAATGCGTAGCCCTGCGAGAATGGCCCGGCAATGCGATCAAACACCGAGACTCGTACCGCGCGAAACCCACTCGATGCATCGCGGACAGGCACGCACAGCACCCACCGGGTAAACCAGCAAACCAGCCAACTGGCCAGATGCCGCGAAAGCGGCCAGCCAATCACGCTTCCTCCCGGCACTCGTCGCGATCCGATTGCCACATCGGCAGGCCGACCGCCACTGGGATCCATAGCCGCTAAAAGTCGGGGGATGTCGGCTGGATCGTGGCTGAAATCGGCATCCATGTTGATCGCAATCTGGAATTGGCGATTTTTGGCCAGCAGAAAACCTTCCAAGATGGCACTTCCCAACCCACGCCGACCATGCCGCACAAGGACGTGGAGTCGAGGATTCACTTCCGCCTCCCGAAGGGCGATCTGACCGGTGCCATCCGGCGAGTTGTCATCGATGATCAGCATTTGCAGGTCTGGTGAAATAGCCAAAACGCGCTGAATCAACTCGCGAATGTTCTCGCATTCGTTGTAGGTTGCTGCCTGCACGAGCGTGGAACCAGCAGGCCAGGCGTCCCTGGAGCAGACATCATTCAAAGACATGCGAGAGACTCACCATGGGGATTCCGGCACAACACAGCAGAAAAGGGCTGATGATTTCAACGCACGGTTTTTAGGATGACCGTTTGTGAGTCGGGAAAAATGCCGAGGGGCTTCCGGCAGATTGATATTCAATCACCTCGCCGCAGTCGAGCAAAGAGATGACGGTAGTCGCCGGGGCGGACTGCGAAGATTGATCGCTGAATGCCTTTAGGGGGATCGAATGCGTCTTCTTCAATCACCACCATGTCAGTGTCATCGGTGTCTCTTTGAATCGCGTCGTGATCCTGAGCGTTGCCGTGTTGCGGATTGATTTCAGCGGCAACTTCTGCGTGGTCTGTCGGGAGCGAGATAGGTAGGCGCGATGGTGAATCGACGGCAACCTGAGGCACGGTTGCTACCGCCGTGGCAGGTATCGCTAATGAAGCGTTCTCATAGGCGCCAAGTTTTTTCGCCATCGACAAACCCTCCCTGCTGGCCACTTGATGGTGGTGGCTAAAATCATCCGGTCCACGCATCAGAAATCGTTCCACAAGACGCTCCTCTTCCGCAAAGTATTCTGCAAAGGGATCGACAGAGGAATCAAAAATGAGTTCCACATCCGGCCCCTGCCACGGGTCTTTTGGGACACGAAGTGTGCTGTCATGAATAACGCTGCCAAGACTTTCGAGGAGTGCTCTTTCGACAGCGCCTGGGCCGGCGTATGGATCGCTGACATCGGCGGCTGCCTCTGCGAAGAGGGTATCCCCGAAAGAGTCGCTTTCAGGCGAACCGAATTCAATCACGCCGAGGCCGTCGCCGAGGCCGTCAACGAAGTCTGGCAGGTCGGTCTGTTGGCTGCTGCGGGCGTCGCTCGTGGGGCAATCGGCAGAGAATCGATCTTCAAAAAAGTCTGCTGGCTCTGCCGGTGCCTGCCAGGATTGATTCGGAGCCTGCCCGAGTGCGGAGGGGGGAGGGAGACGCTGGATTTCACGCCACGCCGCGGCGATGTCGGCTGGTGTTGCACGCTGGCGGCCTGCCTGTGAGACGAGCACTAGCGTCTGATCACAAATCTGATTGATCAGCCGCGGCACGCCATCAGATGCAGTAAAGACTGCATCGTCACAGCCCTGCTCGAAAAGCGTGTCCCAGTTGAGAGCCGCCGCACTGGTTTGCGTCCGCAGATAGGCGAGTGTTTCTGAATGTTCAAGTGGTTCCAGATAACTGCGCACTGCGATCCGCTGAGAGAGACTCTCCATTTTTGGTGCCGCCAGAATCTCTTCGAGTTCAGATGTGCCCGCGAGCACGATGTGAACCGCCGGCAGTGGCGTGGGAACATTTGTCAGCAGTCGGAGTTCCTCGATCAGTCGCGTGGGCAGTGTGTGGGCTTCGTCTACGAGCACGACAAGACCGGCCCCAGTAGCGGCGAGTCCGCGAATCCGCTCTACCATATTGATTCGCAGGTCAGCTTCATCGATGCCCCTGTAGGGCTCTCCAACTTCGGCCAGAATCGATTGCCAGAGCGCACGCCGCGTGCAGATTCTTGCTCCCGAGAGCAATGCAACATCGAAATCATCCCGCACGCTCTCGGCAATCTTTGCCAATAGCAGCGACTTGCCCGTGCCGGGCGCACCAACGACCAGGCCGACTCCCTCGCCGCGACGGATTGCCCTTTCGGAACTCTGCAGCGCCGTATCGATGAGCTTTGCTGGATGGTAGAACTCAGGGCGTGGAGCGGCCAGAAAAGGACGGCTCGAGGGGTGACGGCGGGGAGCGATCATCGCGGGCGTGGTTCCGGAGGTGTCTGTTGGGGAGCGGAATGCCGCCTCAACGGGGCTTCATTCTCACCAGTATCATTTCGACCGTTGACCACACCTTCCTGCACCCCCACCTGACCGCGTAGACTTTTCTGATTGGGAAAAAGAGCCGACCCACAACCGGTGGCGCCGGATCTGCCGGTTTCAACGCAAGAAAGATCGATTTTTGTTTCAAGTAAAGATTTGCGGCGTGACCACGCCAGCCGACGCGAAACTGGTGGCGGAGGCCGAGGCCGATGCCATCGGCCTTAACTTTGTCAGCGGCTCGCCTCGCTGTCTGAGCGTAGACGCTGCGAGAAGTGTTGCTGCCGCGGTGCCGCGTGGCATCGTGCGAGTCGGCGTCTTTGCTGGCGCAACGGCCGACGAGATTTTGAGAATTGCTCATGCGGTAGGACTCGATGCCATCCAGCTTCACGGCCATCTTCAATCGGTCCAACAAGTGGAAGCGGCCAAGAGTCCACTGCTCGGTGATGAAAATGCCCTCTACGATCCACCGCAACTCTGCTTCGAGTTGGCAGGACTGCCGGTGATCCGGGCGGTACGACTGGAGGCTGGCGACTGGGGGGTGGCCAGAGCGTGGATCGAAGCGGCCAGAGCCTACGGTCAAGCCCCGGCCATGGTGATTGTCGATGCCAGCGTTTCCCGTCAAACCGTCGCCGGCCAACTCGGTGGCACGGGGGCGACGGTTGACTGGGGAGCCTTGGCCCGCGCCGGCCCCCTGCCCTTGCCGATGGCTTTAGCTGGCGGACTGACCCCCGAGAATGTGACCGAGGCGATTACCACGACCGGCCTGAGGGCAGTTGATACCGCTAGCGGCGTCGAATCAGCTCCAGGTCACAAAGACCCTGAAAAGCTCCGGGCCTTTGTGGTGGCCGTGCGAAAGGCGATTTTAAACCTTTTTTAGGCCCTCAGTTTCCATCTTCTGCCAAATGCGGTTTGGCGTATATCATTGGACGGTCTCCTTCGAGGGACTGCTCGAGCGTGGCAGTTCCTGCACCTACCATTCCATTTCTCAACTTCCATTCTATTTGTCGTTCCCGCCGTTTTTCTTTAGGAGGTTTCTGTGTCTCAAGTTGATACCCGTCTGCCATACAAAGTTGCCGATCTCGGGCTTGCCGATTGGGGCCGTAAGGAAATCATGTTGGCCGAAAACGAGATGCCCGGCCTGATGTCTCTGCGTAAGAAGTACGGATCCTCGAAGCCATTGGCTGGTGCCCGCGTGGCCGGCTGCCTGCACATGACCATCCAAACCGCCGTCCTCATCGAAACGCTGACAGAGCTGGGCGCGCAAGTCACATGGAGCAGCTGCAATATTTTTTCGACGCAAGACCATGCTGCCGCCGCGATTGCCAAGACGGGCGTGCCGGTCTTTGCCTGGAAGGGGATGACCGATCAAGAGTTTGATTGGTGCATCGAGCAGACGCTGTTCTTTAACGACGGCGAGCCGCTCAACATGATTCTGGACGACGGTGGCGATCTCACCAATATGGTGCACAACAAATATCCGGAACTGCTGGGCGGTATTCGCGGCCTCTCCGAAGAGACGACGACAGGCGTGCACCGTCTCTACCAGATGCATGCTGCGGGTGAATTAAAACTTCCCGCCATCAATGTCAACGACTCCTGCACCAAGAGCAAATTCGACAATCTTTACGGTTGCCGCGAAAGCCTCTCCGACGGGATCAAGCGGGCCACCGATGTGATGGTGGCCGGCAAGGTGGTTGTAATTTGTGGCTACGGCGATGTCGGCAAGGGCTGTGCCAAGGCCATGGGTTCACTGGGGGCCAGAGTGATTGTCACCGAAGTCGATCCGATCAATGCCCTGCAGGCGGCGATGGAAGGCTACGAAGTGACCACGATGGAAGAGGCGGCTTCCCGGGGCCAAATCTTTGTCACGGCCACTGGCTGCCGAGATGTGATTCGCGGCGAGCACCTTGCCCAGATGCAAAACGACGCCATCGTCTGTAACATCGGTCACTTCGATCTTGAGATCGACATCGCGTGGCTAGAAAAAACAAAGGGCATTCGCAAGGTTGAGATCAAGCCGCAGGTCGATCGCTACACGCTTCCAGGTGGCAATTCGATCTTGATTCTGGCCGAGGGACGGCTCGTCAATCTGGGCTGCGGCACAGGCCACCCATCGTTTGTCATGAGCACCAGCTTTACCAATCAGGTGATCGCTCAGATCGCCCTCTGGACGACCCCCGATCTCTTTGACATCGGCGTCCATGTGCTGCCCAAAAAGATGGACGAGGAAGTGGCACGGCTGCACTTGGATAAACTGGGCGTCAAGCTAACGAAGCTGACTCCGGAGCAAGCAGCCTACATCAATGTGCCTGTGGAAGGTCCATTCAAGCCCGACTACTACCGCTACTAAAGTTGGGCGAAAGCGGAGCCCGTCATGCCATGGCGGGCTTCAGTTTCGATACTCAAACTTGTATCTGCCTGGCGACGGCACTGGATAGGTGCCGTCGCTATTGGCGACGAGGATCGCCGCCGAGTCTTCTTTGAGTGAGGCAACTCCGGCGGTGAGATCATCTTGAGAGTTTAGCATTTCATCGTAGGTGACAGGCTGTCCGGTGTGCGCGGCAAAGCGGCCCATCGCAGTTGAGAGGCTGGCCTGTGCTCCACGCACAGCCTCGTTGTAGGGTTCATCGGCCATGATGGCCGCTACTAAATGCTCCCACTCGCGGCGGTAGGGATTTGGTTCGGGTTGATTGGCCGCCCAGAGGATGTTGTCTTTGTCCATCCGCTGGCCGCTATAGAGAACAGACTTGGCCGGGGAATGTCCGCTACCAGAAATCGTGAACGCCCCCTTGGAGCCCTGTCCAAAGACGCCAAACTTCTGCTCGCAGTTGTTCATAAGCCGGCTGGAGTAGAAAAACTTGGCCCCGTCATCAAAGGTGTATTCAATGGCGTAGCTGTCAAAATTCTGATCGTCGAGCTTTCCCTTGTAGTGACGGCCGCCCGTTGCTTCGGCTCTCACCGGCCACGCCCCCTTCATCCAGCAAACTTCATCGATGTGGTGGATGCAATAGTCGCTAAAGACGCCCCCGCTGGCCCACAGAAAATTGTGGAACCGTTTTACCTGCCAGAGCAACTCGCTCATTCCATTTGGGCCCGGGGCGAGATCCAGATTGTGACCGGGGTTGTGTTCGCGGTAGCCGCGAAACGCAATCAGTTCACCCGCTTCACCGCTTTGAAGGCGGTCCCACAGTTCCCGCCGACGATCGCAGTGGCGACACATCAACCCCACGCCCACCTTGAGTTTTTTCGCGTCGGCCGTGGCGGCCAGTGCGATGATCTGGCGAGTCGTCGGGCCGTCGATCGACACAGGCTTTTCCATGAACGCATGAACGCCCTTCTCGATGGCGTAGGCAAACTGCGTCGCGCGGAAGGCCGGTGGCGTGGCAAAGATTGCGATGTCGCCTGGTCGGAGGCAGTCGATGGCCTGTTTGTAGGCCTCAAAGCCGACGAAGATTCGCTCTTCAGGCGTCCCGTCGGCCAGATCGATCCGTTCCTTGAACTCCTCACAAAGCGATCGCCGGATGACATCGGCCCGCTCGCGAAAGACATCGGCCAGCGCAATGATCTTGAGCGGTGCGCCCGCCACGGAGAGCGCATCGACCGCTGCCCCACCGCCACGACCGCCGCAGCCGATGAGGGCGACGCGAATCTCGTCACTGCCAGCGGCATGCACGCGGGGCAAGGATTCGCCGCTAAGAAGTGGGCCTGAAAAAAAAGCTGCCGCCGTGGCGGCCACCGCTTGGCTGCTGTGGCCAAGAAAAGCCCGGCGAGTTTCGCTGCGGGATGACTTCCCTGGCAAGCGTGGAACTTCTGCAATCACATTTGCGGGGAGAGAGTTTCCTGAGAGCATCTGCTTCTTCCGAGGGTTTCTTGCGGGGCGATTTTTATTGATATTCCTTCGGTAATTCTCCGCAGTTTTTTGTATCCTACCACATCTGTCGAACACACCTGTAAAGTGTTTGTTCTCGCTTCGATTCCCTCAACCGTTGTGAAAGATCCTTAAAACCATGCCTCACGTCGCCTCCCTCCGTGGCCTTCGTTACGATCCCAAACACGTCGGCACTCTCTCGCAGGTAATCGCGCCCCCCTACGATGTGATCGACGCCGCCCTACAGACCAAGCTCTACGAGCAACACCCAGCCAATGTGATTCGTATTGAACTCAATAGGGAGGAACCTGGCGACAACGACCAGTCGAACAAATACACGCGGGCAGCCAAGTTTCTCAAAAGCTGGTGCGAACAAGGCGTCGTCATGCAGGAGTCGGCGGCAGCCCTCTATGTCTACCACCAACTCTTTGAAGTCGAGGGCAAAGAGCATGTGCGACGAGGCGTGATGGCTCGCGTGCGACTGGAACGATTTGGCACAGGCAATATTCATCCGCACGAGGAAACGATGTCGGGACCCAAGCTCGACAGGCTCCTGCTGACGCGGGCCTGCAAGGCAAACCTGAGTCAAGTCTTTGGTCTCTACCCAGATCCGCTTGGCCCCAATCAACTTGGTGAGGTGCAGTCGCTGCTCGATAACGCCATTGCCGGACAACCTCCGGTAGAGGCTGTCGATCACCTCGGCGTGAGAAGCCGAATGTGGCCGTTGACAGACGAAGGTGTGGCCGCAAAAGTGGCCGGCCTGATGGGGCCCAAGCCCGTGTTCATCGCCGACGGCCACCACCGCTATGAGACCGCCTGTAACTACCGCGATGAGATCGCCGCAGCCTACAGTGACAGCCACGGGGGCGACCCACTGCCCTCTGGCCACCCGGCCAACTTTGTGCTGATGATGCTCGTGGGGATGAGCGATCCGGGGCTGGTTGTCTTGCCAACGCACCGTCTCTTTGGGCAGCCATCGGTCGCGTCTGCTGCTGAACTGGCAATCCGATTGGGGGACTGCTTTGCGACAGAGTCTACCGGGCAAGGACCGGAAGCGGCAGAGCAGGTCTGGGAGCAGATCGAAATGGAAGATTCCCAAGGCACGCTGGGCTTTTACACGACTGCCGACAAAACCTGGACGCTGGCTCGAATCACTCCTGCGGGAGTGGCTCGCATGGAGCAGGTGGCAAGTGAGCACGGCTCTGCGTGGCGCAATCTTGGCGTCTCAATCCTGCACAGGCTTGTGATTGGCGACCTCCTGGGAGCCAAAGAGATTCCCACACCGGGCTATGTCCACTTGGTTCGCGAGGTGATCGATGGGCTGGGCAGTGGCAAGTATCCGCTGGGATCTCTTGTCATGCCCGCCAGCGTTGAAGACATTCGTCAAGTCAGCCAAACTGGCGAACGGATGCCAGCCAAGAGCACCTATTTTTATCCCAAGCTGGCCAGTGGCCTCGTATTCAACCCGTTAGAATAGTGTGGTTGTGTCCAGGGAATCACGGCAAAGTGCCCGCGGTTGGTGCGGGCTGTTCCACATTGACGCAGACGAGTCGACCGTCGGCATTGCGACAGTAGATGCGGCCGCGAACCAGCACCGGCACAGTCCAGCATTTTCCGTCCAGAGCGTCCCTGCGTGCGACGGGCGTGAATGCCTGCGGCGACGCCGGGGCAAAGACGAGTTCTCCCTGGTCCGATAAGACGATCAATGTTTCGTCGGCCAGCATCAGCGATCCACAACCCAATCCCCGTTCTCGCCAGCGCTCCTCGCCAGTGGCCGCATCCAGACAGACCAGCGACACACTCCGCGCGCGATGGCTGTTGCCATCAAACCCATAGAGATGCCCCTTCCAGAGAATACTCGAGGCCATGTGGTTGGAGAGCGATTTATTTTCCCAGACCCGTTCCAGAGAATCGCCGACCAGTCGCAGCATCGCCCCGCCGCGGCGATAACCGGTAGAAATCCAGAGCCGAATCTCAGGGCCTGAGGTGTCGACCACAGGCGTGGTAGAGCTCGTTGAAAAAGAGGTGTTCCAGGGAAATTCTGCGACCAGACTGCCGTCGGCCACACGAGCTACCAGTAAGGCATCGTTGTTGAGCAGCGCCACAAGTGGCTCGCCGTCACGGACAAAGCTCACGGCCGACCCGTAGCCTGGAGTAAAATCTTTTGTCTTCCAGAGCAGTGCTCCGGTTTCAAGGTCAAGCGACACCAAGGGCCCGGCGTCGAGAATGACATGCTTGCCACGCACGAGAGCTGAGCCAGAAAAACCCCAAGTCGGTCGCTCAACGCCTGTCAGTTCCGGTAGCATCCCCTTCCAGATCACGGCACCGCTCTGGGCATCGAGACAAAAATAATGTCCTTCCTTGCCCAGCGTGATGATTCGACCGGAGGCGAATGTTGGCGTTGAGCCTGGCCCGCCCTCGTGCAGATTATCCACGATGGCCGATGGATAGGTATGGATCCAGATTGTTTTTCCGGTCGTTGTATCGAGACACCAGACGGTGTCGATTCCGTCCTTGTGTCCCATTGTCCAGAGTCGGTTGCCGACGATGCTGACGCTGGAAAAGCCTGTGCCGACGGCCGCCTCCCAGTCGATCTGGGCGCCCGTATGGGGAAAGCCATGAGCCCAGTCGCTCGCCCCACAGATGCCGTCAGAATGTGGACCTCTCCAGTGGGCCCAGTCGTCAGGCGTTTCTTGCCAGACGGGTTGTGCTGCTTGGGCAAAAAAGCCGGCGGCCACCACGACAAGGATCGCCTGAGATGTCCTCACGAGCATTTGTGCCGGTCGAGAAAATTGAATGAATACCATATGAGGACGCGTAGAAGCAGGTTCGGGCTGAGGCATAACCGCTGCTTAATTCTAGCAAAGTCGCTTCCGCGAAGCGTTTTCCGGGCTGCATTGGTTGCAGTTTAGGCGGCTTTTTTCCGTCTGCCCGCCGGCAGTGGAAGCGGATCGACTTGGGGCCGCCGTTCCCATAGCGCCTGCATCCTGGTGGTCAGATGACGCATGTCTTTGGGCGCAACCAAGGCCACCAGCAGACTGATCATCACCCACTGAAAGACCGGGATGTTCATCGAGTATTCGATGGAGAGATGCAGCAGCAGTCCAGAAATGAGAATACTGTTGCGCCACTCCTTGACCCAGACGACCGTTCCCAAGGCTAACTCGATCGCCACGCTGACCCATGTCACCAACTGCATTGCCAGCAGTGAGTCGTAGAGAAACGGCACTGGAAAACGCTCAAAATCCCAGAGCCGGGAGGAGTAGTAGACGGCGTCGCCATAGCTCCAGGCCTCGCCTTGGAGCTTAAAACAGGCCGTGGCCAAGTACATCAAACAGATCTGCAACTGGATCAGTCGCTGCGCCCAAGGCATCTGCGGGGCTGGCGGACCACTCGCCCTGCCCTGCCCAAAGCCTCGCCAGCGGTCGAGTGAAAAAGCATCTCCTGCCCGGGAAAAGATCAGCAAAAAAAGAATGACCCGCAGGGCGGTGTCGCCTGAATTCAGGATCAGTGGATTGCGGTGGTGCAGTGAGACCAGCGTGACAAATGCCACAACGGCCGAAGTGCGCGTGAAAAAACCGAGCATGAGTCCGACAGCGGCAACCAGATGGGTTGCATAGATGAGGTACGCAGTGTTTTCTGAGTCGCCCAGCCAAGAAAAAAGATTGAGCCGGCCAGGCCCCGTAAAGGTTGCGGCCGTGCTGGCTTGCACGATGGCGTGGGAGCCAAACCAATCGGAAAAACAGGGCAGCAGAAATAGCGCGCTGGAAATCAAAACAAAACCAAAGCAGATGCGAAAAACGGCGATCCCTTCAACGGGCTCTTTGCCAAAGAAAAAACGATTCCATAGCGAGCGGATGCCTTGGAGCGTCATAGCACATCCTCAGCAGCCACTTGGTAGGAATAAAATTTATATTTTTGAAATTGTCCGGCCCTTGCCCGGTATCCAGCGGGAACATACCGTCGTTCGGGCGATTCGATCGTGTGCCAGTATCTCCAGAGAGAAACCTTGTGGGGTGGGTTTGCCGGAACGGTATTTGTTTTCCAGGCGACATAGCGGGCTGTGTCGGCCCAAAAAAGCGAGTGCTTGTCGAGCCGGATATTGTCCACCGCCCACTTGCGATACCGTTCATTGAACATTTTATCGACGACTCCCATCTCAGAGAGACGCGGGAACGTCCAGATGCGTGTGCTGCCATCAGAAAATTCGACCTCCGCTTCGAGATAGGCGTTGAGCGTAAAGGGCTCGGGAGCAAACATATCCCACGACTGCCAGAGCCCCATTCGCAGAGCGTAGGGCCGCAGAAACTGTGCAGCCTTTTCTTTCAGCGGAAATGAGCCCGGCATCCCACACACAAGCAGAACGCTCAGGTGAAACATGACAAACAAATTGAGAGCGAGGAGTCGCCAGTCGAAGGTCTCGCCACGATCAAATGGCCGATTGTCAGCAGAGGAGTTAGGGAGAATTTTCATACGAATCGTTTTTGTGGCATCGCAGGGGCGCAGGGGACTTGAGCAGGGCTAAAATCGGGATTGAATCGCGCGGTGTAAAGACGATTTATGAGCCGCTCGCAAAGTGCAGCGAGCCGCAGTCGGTGCTGGACGAGAGGCTGGGCAGTCTGCTGCGAGTGGGTCGTCGCTGCGAGGTCGTCGCCATTCGTGGGGCTGCCCTCAGCAGGCTGGTTTGAGAGCAGAAAAAACGTGGCCTACAAAAGCGATTCAGGCGATTGGGGCAGAGCCGGGCAGGCGGCGATCAGCAGCGCGGAGGAAGCCGTAGTTTTCCAATCGCATTTGATCGACGCGTTCGTCGATGATTTCTGCGGGCACATTGTAGATGCCAAGCACTCTCTCAAAGAGCGAGAGGGCTGTTTCAAACTCGGCAGGGATCACTTCGTCGGCTCCAAGGCTTTTAAGCTCGTCAATCTCGCAGAGGTATTCGGTGCGCACGAAAATCCGCACGCTCGAGGAAAGATCTCTCGCCACTCGCACGGCTCGACGAGTGCTGGCTGGGTCGGAGATAGCGATCACCAGTACTCGAGCATGGGCCAAGCCAGCATGTTCCAGCACAGCCACTCGCGTGCAGTCGCCAAAGCGAATATCGAGGCTGTTTGATCGCATCGATCGCACGGTCTGTGGGTTGAGTTCTAAAATCACATGAGGCACAGCGAATTCCGCCAGTGCGGCTGCGATGTTGCGACCGTTGAGTCCGAATCCGGCAATGATCACATGGTCAGACACCTGCATGGCCGCATCCTCTGGGGGTGGTTCGCGGAGCCATCCAACCAAAAGAGTGTTGCGGCTGAGTTGTTCGAGCCAACCCGGTAGCACTGCCATCACAAGTGGCGTAGCGACCATCGAGAGGACGGCAGCCGCCAGAAATGTCTGGTAGTCAGCGGCATCGAGGAGCCCTGCCTCGGCACCTCGCGAGCCCAAGACAAATGAAAATTCGCCCACCTGTGCAATCGCCGCGCCGGCCAGCAAGCTTGTGCGCAGCGAAAATCCGGCCAGCAGGGCCGGGATGGCTGTGACGCATATTTTGGCAACGATGATAGCTGCCACGGTCGCGGCCACAAGCCAGGCGTGATCGACAAGAAACTGGATGTCGAGCAGCATCCCCACTGAGACAAAAAACAGGCTCGAGAGCGTGTCGCGAAACGGCAGCACTTCGGCAAAAGCCTGATGGCCATATTCGCTTTCGGAGAGGGAAAGTCCCGCCAGAAAAGCCCCGAGTGCCAAGGAGAGCCCCACCCGGGCGGTGATGGCAGCGGTGCCTAAGCAGATCAGCACGATTGTGATCAAAAAGAGTTCGCGGTTGCGCAGTCGGACCACTGCGTGGAGCACTCGCGGCACAAGCGTGCGTCCGGCCAAAAGCACCCCCGCGACGACGCACAGCCCAATGGCAACCGCTGCCAAAGGATGGGCTAAAAGTGGCATGGTTTCACTGGAAACGGCTGCCGTCGATCCAGCTCTAAAAGTCTGCTGCGCCGTGCCAGCGGCATCAGCCAAAAGTGGTACAGCGAGCATGGCCACGACGACCAGTAGATCCTGAAGCAGAAGCACGGCCACGGCGATGCGTCCCTGCGGTGCGGCCGTTTCTCCGCGATCGGCCAGCAGTTTCAGCACGATTGCCGTACTCGACATCGCCACCAGCAGTCCGGCAAAGACTGCTTGCGGAAGCGTGCCGAGATACCACCATGTGGCTGCCGTCACGATGGCCGTGGTGCCGATAATCTGCGGCAGCCCGATCTGCCCCATCAACGGCAGCATCGTCACCAGTCGGGACATTGAAAACTCAAGGCCGACGGTAAACAGAAGCACGACGACGCCAATCTCAGCCAGCACCTTCACGCTTTCGACATCGTCCACGAGCGAAAGGCCATAAGGGCCAACGAGCACCCCAGACACGAGTAGGCCGACAACACTCGGCAGTCGCGCCTGCCCAAAGACAAACACGACGACGGCCGTGACCGCAAAAACAACGAGAAGATCGGAGAGGAACATACTGGAGTGTCATACGATATTTCGCCTGGAAACGGGATCCACGCATGGTGAATTGCCTGGGCCGCGATGGTGGTCGCAGGGACTTTCGCTTTTGATGCAGAGCAACGGAACCAACGGCAGTTTGAGGAGCGGTTGAATTTCTCGATCAGATTCGAGGGGTGGAGAGATGGGGCGAAAAACTTGAATCGCTGCAAAAGTGCTTTATTTGTGCAGTTGTTTCGTCTTGGGGTGCAGCCACTCTTGTGCTACTGTCCAGGTACGGCAGGTTCCCACTCCCGATGAGGCTTTCGATCCACTCATGACGACAACCCACCTGTTGGCATGGTGCGGAATCGGTTTGCTCGCTAGCGCCGCAACCGCGATCGCGATCCGTGCTGATGATTCAGACCGCGTACTGCGTGTTGAGAGCGAAATATTTGCCAATGACGATAAGGCCCCATTGGCTCGCACACTGACACTCTTTCGCAATGGCATCGCGTGGGATTTTATCGACTTGCCAGTGGACCAAAATGCAGACGCGACAACCACTCAAGCGGGCGACGATGCGGATCGCGAAGATGGGTCCGCGGATGCAGCAGGGAATGCGAGTGAGGCTTCAAAAGCCGGCTGCGGGGAAATCGTGCTGCATGATCCAGCGAGAGAACGCGCTGTCTTGATCGATCCGTCGCACAATCTGAAGACACAGATCGACACGCTCCGCCTCGAAAGGCTGAGCGTATCACTGACCAATTGGGCTCGCACCTCCGATGATCGGCTTGTACGCTGGGCCGGCGGCCCTGACTTCGGCGACGGATTTAAGGAGCGCACCGCAGGCCTCGAACTCATCGGTCCGCGGGTGCGTTATGACATCCACTTCAATCCAGCGCCGTTTCCAGAGGCAGCCGGAATGTATCGGCGGTTTGCCGACACCGCGATCCTGCTCAAGGCACTGGTGCATCCAGGGGGCGTTCCGCCATTGCCGCGATTGGCGATCAACCAACGAGTCGCCGCCGCCGGTGGAATTCCCAGCGTCGTCACACGCCAGCTCGATGTAAAAATATCGATTCTGCCGGGTCGTTGCGATACGCTACGATCTGTCCACAAGGTGCACCCGCGATTGTTGGCTGGTGATTTGCAGCGAATCCAACAGGCGGAGATGCGGGTGGCGGTCGCTGAGAGCGTTGATCTGGCCGTCTACGTCAAGCAGTCGGTTCGCGCAGCATCGCGAGAAGAATCAGCGGCCAAGCCATCTTTTCAGCCTGCATCGAGTCGTTCAGCGACGGCCAAAAAAGAGTCGGTTGTCGATGAAACAACACTTACCCGGACCGATGCGCCCGATTCGTGAGTTTTGCTGGTCCGGCAGGCGCGACCGTGCACGCTATGCGTTTTCGGTATGGCAGGTAGTTTCCGCACAAAGCCTGCATTTGGCCCTCTGGGGCATGGGGCCAAGAAAGTCTGCCCAACCAGACGATATTTCCTCTAGCTCACATCTTTCCTAAATAGGAAGGTGCCGGCAAAACTCGTTTGCGGAAAATCAGCCGCAGTTCGAGGAGTTGACATTTGTACATGCTTTGGCTTCTATTCATCCCGACCCAATTATCTCGTACGGAGGCTTCCCATGCTGGTTCTTTCCCGCAAACAAAACGAACGGATTCGCGTTGGTGATTCAGTGGTTGTAACGGTGGTGCGTGTGAGTGGCGATAAGGTGCGCATTGGCATAGAGGCTCCAGCGCATGTCCGCGTGTTGCGGGATGAGTTGGAAGATGAGAGTCTCGGAGAAGTGGTCCTGCAAGGATCGTTTGAATTGCCGATTCCAAAACGTCTGGGATGCGTCGGCTAACGAGGGTGCCTGCCGGCTCAAAATGGAAGGGAACGACCCGGCCCAGTGACCTCGCTCAAAAAAAACGGGTTTGCGGAATCGGTAGGCACAGTTGCACAATACTCCGATGCAATCAACAGGCTGGCGTGTCCGCAGAATCCTCCTCGGCTGTTTGGCCGCCGTTCTAGCCTGCGTGGTCGGAGTCGCTTTGCTGCTTGCGTATGAACCGGCATTTTATCGACAGCATGCATTGTTCGCAATCGGTACAGATGCTAATCCGATGCCGCTTGACCCGAGGCTTGGCGGGGAGTTGGATACGACTGGCCAAGGGCTGATTGAGGAGCAGGCGGCTCGTCGATTGGTCACAAAAGCTTCTGCGATGCACGCCTCGCTCGGAAAAATCGGTCCTTGGGAACTGGCGGTCAGCGACACAGAAATCAACGCCTGGCTGGCGATCGATCTGCCGCGCAACCACAGTCGCCTGCTGCCACGAGGGATTCGCAGCCCGTGCCTTGAGTTTCGGCCCAAGCATGTTTTGCTGGGCGCACGAGTCGGCACCGGAGCGGTGTCGGCAGTGGCATGGCTCGATATGGAAGTGCAACTGCGAGACATCAATCAGATTGGAATGGTTCTCACACAGGCGTACCTCGGCACCATCCCGCTTCCGCGCAATGCGATCCTGCGCGAAATAGCCCGGCGGATCAGCGCCATAGGCATGGTCACTGACTTGCGGCGTTTGGATGGCCGCTTGGTGCTGATCGTCTACATTCCGTCAACGCATGATGTGGGAGCCATGAGCCGTTGGCTGGAGTCGTTTTCAATTGGGGACGGCGAGGCAATTTCCGCAGGCTCAAGCCGTCGAGCAGCCATGGCCCCACCGTGATTCTAACCCACCATCGATATCTATGCAGCGAATCCAAGAACTGAAAGAAATAAAAGAAACCATGGCAACACTGACATTTCTCGGAGCGGCGGGTATGGTGTCGGGATCACGGCATCTGATCGAAGTTGACGGCACTCGCGTGCTGGTCGATTGTGGTCTTTTTCAGGGCGAAAAGCAGGTTCGCAAGCGTAACTGGCAACGCTTTGCCGTAGCCGCCAACACGATCCACGCAGTGGTGCTGACACACGGCCACATCGATCATTCTGGCTGGTTGCCAAGGCTGGTGCGGGAGGGTTTTACCGGGCCGATTTACACCTCGCCGGCTACATCCGATCTGTTGGGTCTGCTGCTTTACGATTCGGCAAAATGCCAAGAGGAAGATGCTCGCTATGCTAATCGCAAGGGTTATTCAAAACATCATCCTGCGCTGGCTATCTATGACCAGCACGATGTCGATCAAACACTGCGGTTGGTACGGGCTGTGCCTCGCGAGGAGTGGTTTCAGCCGGGGGTTGGCCTGCGCTGCCGGTTTCACGAAGCCGGCCACATGCTCGGCAGTTCATTTGTCGAGATGGAGGTGGCCGCTCAAGGCCGAACGACTCGACTTGTTTTTTCGGGCGACATTGGCCGCTACGACGCGCCGCTTTACAACGATCCACTCGCGCCGCCAGCCTGCGATTATCTGGTCTGTGAGAGCACCTACGGCGATCGCAATCATCCGCAGAGCCGCCCACTCGATGAACTGGAAGCGGCGGTTCGTGAATCGGTGGCCCGAGGGGGAATGATGCTGGTGGCCTCATTTGCGATTGGACGCTGCCAGCAACTCATCTACTTGCTGCGTACGCTGATGGCAGCCGGACGGATTCCAGAACTACCGGTCTGGGTCGATTCCCCTATGGCAGTCGCTGCCACGGAGGTGTTTGATAAGCATGCGGCCGAACATGATTTTGCCGAAGCAAAAATGGCTGGAGTGGCTGAAGCACTGAGAGCACCTTGGGTTCGCATGGCGAAAACGGCCGATGAGTCCAAGGCAATTAACACCCATCAAGGGCCGGGGATTGTCATTGCCTCCAGCGGCATGATGAACGGTGGGCGGATTCTTCACCATTTAGTCCAGCGGCTTCCCGACTCACGAACGACGGTTTTAGTGGCTGGATTTCAGGCCATTGGCACGCGTGGCCGGAGCCTGATTGACGGGGCGAAGTTTCTGCGCATCCATGGCCGGGACATACCTGTCAAAGCTGTTGTACGGCGGATTGACGCTCTCTCGGGGCACGCCGATCGAGAGGAGATTGGCCGCTGGCTGGCAGGAATGCCAGCCCCCAAGCGGACATTTCTTGTACACGGCGAACCCCCTGCCGCCCGCGGCATGGCCGATTTTCTCCGCGAAACACGCGGCTGGGATGTCCACTGCGCAGCGATCGGCGAGTCATTCAATATTGATGGGTAGTGCCTCCTCAGCAGATTCTGGGGGTCAAAAAAGGCCGTGGTCGCCAGTTCGTGGAGCGAACGTGAGTCACCGGCCATGCCTGTTTGACATGACGTGATCGGCGCGTCGGCTACGGCGTCCCTCTGCGGCCTCGGGGCGGGTACATTCATGCGGCGGCTTTGGACAGCCTGGAAGCATCCCCTCGCGTTCTTCGTGAAAAGCCCGTAGCGCCAGCGAGGGAGAGTTGGCGGGCCGCATTCTTAAAAGCCACGGCCATAAGCCGGGGAGACGCAGCGTTATCCGATCAGAGCAGTTCGCTGGCGAGGTCGGCGAGGGCTGATCGTTCGCCTTTTTCCAGTGTGATGTGAGCGTAGATCGGCTGTCCCATCATGCGGTGGATCAGGTAGCTGAGCCCATTGGAGAGGGCGTCGAGGTAAGGCTGATCAATCTGGCAAACGTCGCCAGTGAAGACAATCTTCGTGCCTTCTCCGGCGCGGGTGATGATCGTCTTGACTTCGTGTGGCGTGAGATTTTGCGCCTCATCGACAATAAAAAAGATGCGTTGCAGGCTGCGGCCGCGGATGTAGGCCAGCGGCGTCACCATCAACTTCTCAGATTCGCGCATTTCGTTGATGCGTTGCGCGGCTTGGGTGGCCTCCCCAAATTGATGTCGGATCACCGTGAGGTTGTCGTAGAGCGGCTGCATGTAGGGATCGAGTTTTTCAGAGACATCACCCGGTAAAAAGCCGAGGTCTCGGTTGGAAAGTGGCACGACTGGCCGGGCCAGCAGGATCTGTCGATATTTTTGCCGGCATTCAAGCGCTGCCGCCAGGGCCAGCAGCGTTTTTCCTGTTCCGGCGGTCCCGGCCAGTGTGACGAGTTTTATGTCGTCGTTCATCAGGGCCTTGAGCGCAAACGATTGCTCAGCGTTGCGAGGTGAAATGCCGTAGCAGGTAGTTTTCTCAACACGCACAAATGTCTGTTCGGCAGCAGAATAGGTGGCCAGTGCCGATTTGCTGCCGTTGCGTAGGATAAAATTCTCATTGGCGATGGGATGTTGTACGCAGGGTAATTCGTTGGCAGGCTGGCTGCCGCCGTTGGCGTAAAAGCGATCAATGACCTGCGACTCGATGCCCTCAATCACCCGTTTGCCTGTGTAGAGTTTGTCGAAGCTCTCAACTTTATCGGAGGTGTAGTCTTGGGCGCGGAGGCCGAGTGACTTCGCCTTCATTCGGAGGTTCGTGTCTTTCGAGACAAGAATCACCTGCCGCGGCGCCACCTGCTCCCGAATGGCGAGGGTGGTGTTGAGAATCCGATGGTCTGGTGTGTCTTGCAGAAAGGCTTCGTGCAGGAGGCTGTTGCGGCCGCTGCCCAGAATGATACGGATCGAGCCAAGGCCTGGGCCCAGCGGACTGCCGGCGGTGGAAAGGACATCGCCTGTCAGAGCGTCGACGCGGCGGAGAAATTCCCGGGCCTGAAAGTTGATGTCTTCGTTACCCCGCTTAAACTGATCGAGTTCCTCAAGCACGGTGATCGGAATGGCGACATCGTTTTCCTCAAAGTTGTGAATGCAACCGCAATCGTGAAGGATAACGTTGGTGTCGAGAACGAAAAGCTTCGGGTTGGCATCCAGCATGAGAACTCCGTGCAGAGGGTTTCATCCGGGCTATGGCTGCTGCGGCGAGCGGGCCAGAGTTTATCGATGGTAGCGTTTTCAAGGCTAAAAATGGGATCCCAAAATTTCCGTTGCCTAAGCGGATTTTGTGATGCAAGCTTGAACGGTCGGCCTCAATCAATCGTGACCATGGCAGGGTCGTAGCGCAATCCTCATAAACGGTACCGTCGTCGGTGGAAAAGAGTATGGCAAAAAAACACCAGCCGATTGCCGCTGCCCCTGACAGCCCGGCAACCCCGAAGCTCAAAGCCTGCAGCATTCTGCCCGACACCGTGCTTGGCGATGATGTGGCTCTCGTCGCGGTCAATGTGGAGGCAATCCTCAACTCCCCAAGCTACAGCCTTGCTCAGGAAGATTACGCCCTGCTGCAAAAAACTGAGATGCGCGGCGTGCGAATGCTGCTGGAACTCGGCAAGCCGGAGTTGGCCTTTCAGCAAGAAGCCATCACATCCACAGTGATCGTCTTTGGCGGCACTCAGATTGTCGAACACACTGCGGCCCAGCGGCGACTCTCAGACGCCCGCCGCGCCGCAGACGCTGCTCCCGATTGCCTGCGTCTTAAGCGGGAAGTCGCCCGCAGCCAACGATTGCTGGCTGCCAGCCATTATTACGATGCCGCTAGGGATTTTACTCGGATTGTTTCAATCGACAACCAGTGCGAAGACAAGCGATCGTACGTCGTTATCACCGGTGGCGGTCCGGGGATTATGGAGGCCGCTAACCGCGGTGCCTTTGATGTGGGCTGCAAGTCGATCGGCCTGAACATCAAGCTGCCTGGCGAACAGCAGCCCAATCCATTCATCACGCCAGAGCTCTGCTTTCAGTTTAAATATTTTGCACTGCGGAAGTTTCACTTTATTCTGCGAGCAGCGGCGGTCGTGCTTTTTCCCGGCGGCTTTGGCACGCTGGATGAGATGTTTGAAACGCTCACGCTTCGCCAGACCCACCGCATGCAGCCCGTGCCGATCATTCTCTTCGGTCGAGAGTATTGGTCGAAGGTCATCGATTTTCAATATCTGGCTGACGAGGGTGTCGTGGCGGATGAACACCTCGATCTGTTCAAGTATGCCGAAACTCCGCAGGAGGCCTGGCAGCAGATCCTCGATTTTCATGAGGGCTTGCAGCAGAGCGGTTCGTCCAGATCGACCTGAAAGCTGCGGGCTGTAAGAGTGGCATCGCAAGGATCAAGCGCAAAGCCAGAGGCAACTCAGACCATGGAGCGTGAGAAATCGAAGCAGTCGCCAACAGGGCGTGTGGCGCTAGTGACAGGTGGCGCCAGACGGATTGGTGCCGCGGTGGTGCGGGCCTTGGCCGATCGGGGATATTCCGTGGCGATCCATGCCAATCGTTCGCTGAATGAGGCCAGGGAAATGGCTGGGCTCTTGGAGCTGGAAGGGCTGCCAAGTTTGGCGGTCACAGCCAACATGCGAGAGGAAGGGCCCGTGCGGGCCATGGTGCACCGCGTTGCTGATCACTTCGGACGCATTGATGCCCTTGTGACCTGCGCCAGTATTTGGAATCCGACGGCCCTCGAAGATGTGACCGCCGACGATCTGCGGGCGCACTACGACATCAATTGCGTGGGCACGTTTGTCACGGCGCAAGAAGCCGGGGCTGTGATGGTGCAGCAGGCCAGCGGCGGCGCGATTGTGACGCTCGGCGACTGGGCGATTACCCGTCCGTATCTCGACTACGCCGCCTATTTTCCCAGTAAGGGTGCGATTCCATCGATGACGCGATCTCTTGCCGTGGAGTTTGCAGCCCGCAATCCGCAGGTGCGAGTCAACTGCGTGATGCCAGGGCCTGTTTTGCTGCCGGCAGATCTCTCTGCTGAGGAACGCGATCATGTCATTGCAGGCACACTCGTAAAACGCGAGGGCAGTCCAGAGCATGTGGCCCACGCCGTGCTTTTTTTGCTTGAAAACGACTTCGTCACAGGCGTCTGCCTGCCTGTTGACGGTGGCCGCACAATCGCCTCCTAGCGAGGTACGAGGCAGGCTCGACTCGGGGAATATGAAAACGCGTTTATGGCAGTCGGATTGTGAATGTGCTGCCGATCCCTGGTTGGCTTTCAACTGTAACGCTCCCGCCGTGGGCCTGTACAATGTGCTTGACGATTGAAAGGCCCAGTCCTGTGCCGCCGAGCTTGCGACTCCGCGCCCGATCAACGCGGTAAAATCTCTCAAACAGCCGAGGCAGATGCTCTGCTTCAATGCCGCAACCCTCGTCGCGCACACGGATCAGAACGCCGCTGGCGTGAGCCATCGCCTCCATCCCAGTCGGGCAGGCTTCGCGAACGACCGACAGCCAGATCGTTTTATCTGGATCGCTGTATTTGATGGCGTTGTCCACAAGATTGATAATCGCCTGCTCAAAAAGCGGGGCATTGATCTCGGCCTCCAGTGATGCCTCACAGGCTACATCCAATCGGATTGATCGATCGGATGCCCGGGGTAGACAGTCGGTTGTGACGGCCAAGATCACGGCTGCCAGCGGGGTGGATTCCAAGGGCAGATTTCCCGACCCCTCGCTCTGTTCGATCCTGGAAAGCGAGAGCAGGTCCTCGATGATCGATTCCAGTCGATCGGCTTGCTTGGCAACAATTTCTAGAAAGCGACGGTTGTCTGCCGGGTCATCTGCGGCTCCGTCGAGCAGCGTCTCGACAAAGCCTTTGATCGATGCGACCGGGGTTTTCAGTTCGTGTGACACGTTGGCAACGAAGTCGCGGCGGACATTTTCCAAGTGTTGAATGTCGGTCACATCATTGAGCACGATCACGGCGCCGCCATCACCAGAAATATCTCGCAGGGCCGTTCCCCGCACGCGGATCGTCCGATCCCTGAGGCCCCGCAAGAGAATGTCGTCTTCGACTGGCTCGCGGCAGTCGATCGCGCGGAGCGCAAATCGGCGCAGGTCGGGGTTGCGAACCACTTCTTGGAGCGGCTTACGGATGACGATCTCCGGATCCAGATCGAGCAGGTCGGCGGCCGCCAGATTGATACTCACGATTCGCTGCCGGGCATCGATTGCCAGCACCCCTTCAATCATGCTGCCCAGCACGGCCTCCTGCTGCGTGCCCTGCCGACCAATCGTCAGACCACGCTCAACGAGTTGTTCACGCAGGCCTCTGAGGGCTTCGGCCAGATCAGAAAGCTCTGCCAGTTCGGGGGCCGGGAGTGGCGTTTCAAAAGCACCCGTGGCTAGTTTTGCCGCCGCATGGGCCAGTTCTCGCACCGGCCGTGCTGTTCGCTTGGCCAGTCCGTAACCACAGGCCATGGCCGCTAGCAACAAAACGACGGAGCCCATCAGCATATCTTTTTGCAAGCGAAAGAGTTCGCTGTCCGATTCAGTTGTGTCGGCCAAAACCCGCACGATTGCCAGCGGTTGGCTGGCTGGCCCAAGCGGCACGGCCAGGGCGAGAATCCGTTTTCCGCTGTTCAGATCGTAGCGGCTGGTGTGGGCGATCCTGCCGGCGCGGGCGGCTGCCAGAATCACATCGCCGTCAGTTGGCCACCGCGGGGACGTGCTGCCTGAAAGCGTATCGATGGCTGATGGGGAGATGCTTTCGAGCAGATGTTCTTGCGCATCAAATAAGTCAATGCCGACGCGAGCCGAGCGGGCAACTTCACCCGCCGCGAGAGCAAAAGCCTGGCGATCAATCGTGCCTCCGTCGGTGAGAACGGCATCGGCCAATCCTCTGGCCGCGTCGGCCATGCGTCGCAGTTGGGAGCTATCGGCCAAGCGGGCGAGTTCTACAGACGCCAACCAAAAAGAGGCGACGAACACCACCGCAAGAAGCGCACACCAACCGGCAAACAGGTGCCAAATAAATCGAGTTCGAGGCATGGGCGATTTCGAGTGACGAGATAGAATATCACGCTCGGAATCGGTATCCCACGCCTCGGACGGTTTCAATGTAGGAACCGAAATCGCCGAGTTTCTTCCGCAGGCCGGCGACTTGGACATCTACCGAGCGTTCCGTAACAGGATAGTCTTCTCCCTTCACGGCGTCGACAATCTGCATCCTGGTATAGGCCCAACCGGGCCGTTTGGCGAGGAATTGCAGCAAAGCAAACTCTGTGTAGGTGAGTTCGAGAGGTTTGCCAGCCAGAGTCACCTCGTGCCGACCGGGATGCATCGACAACTCCCGAACATCAACGGTCGTCTCCACACAGGACAATCTCTCGGCTTCTTTGCGACGCAAGAGTGCCTTGACTCGGGCAGAAAGCACCCGAGGGCTGAACGGCTTGGAGATGTAGTCGTCTGCCCCCTTTTCGAGGCCCGCGATCATGTCACTCTCCTCGCCCTTGGCCGTCAGCATGATGATAGGGATGTCACGAGTTTTGGAGTCGCCCTTGAGTCGTCGGCAGACTTCAAGGCCATCGACTGCCGGCAACATCAAGTCGAGCACGATCAGATCAGGGGGCGTTTTGCGAGCCGCCTTCAAGGCGTCTTCTCCGCTGGCAACGCAACTGACGCAGTAGCCTTCTTTCGTGAGATTGTATCGCACCAGTTCCAGCAAATCTTCTTCGTCGTCGACAACCAGAATCTGGTGACCGGAGATCGGCACTGGGATCGACGGAAGTTTTGCAGGCTGTTGCTTCACGGAGGCACTAAAAAAAGATGAGGCAGGAGAGAGTGGCGAGAGAGTTGTTAAAGCCATCGTATGCAAGCGAGAGTCGCTCTCCAAATGGTGCGTGAGTCGGGCAAATGGCGGTCCAAACAGAGGCAAAAGGACGATCCAAACACTGGCCAAAGTCTACGCTTTAGATGGCAGTCTCGCATCTGCTTCAAGCGTTAGAATTCCGTGAGCAGGGCCATTTTGGCTCGAGGCTCTTTTTGCCGCAGGGGTGCAAAAGCAGCTCAGGAAAGCAGCAATTCGACATCTTCGGCCGTCAGGCTGGCGATCATCGTTTCGTCGGCCCGCACGATCGACTCGGCTAACTCTCGCTTGCGGTCTTGAAGGGCAAGGATTTTTTCCTCGACCGTGTCGCGGGCGATGAGTCGATAGGCGAAGACGCGGCGCGTCTGGCCGATGCGGTGGGCGCGATCGACGGCCTGCGCTTCAACGGCAGGATTCCACCACGGATCGAGGATGTAGATATAGTCGGCTGCAGTCAGATTGAGCCCCTGGCCGCCCGCCTTCAAACTCACAAGAAAGAGCTTGCACTCTGGATCCTCTTGGAAGTGCGTGACGCGAGCCTGGCGGTCGGTGGTTTTGCCATCGAGGTATTCGTAGGGCATTCCGCGGGCCTCCAGATGCCTGCGAAGAATCGCTAGAAAGCTCGTGAACTGACTGAAGACCAGCACTTTGTGGCCTTCATCAATCACCTCGCCAAGCTGTTCCAGCAGCGTTTCGAGTTTGGCACCCATTTCGTCAATTCGAGACGGATCGACCAAGCCCGGATGGCAGGCCGTTTGCCGCAGCCGCAGGAGTGCTTCCAGCACAGCGATCCGTGAGCGACCGACTCCCATCCGGCCAATTCGTCCGGAAAGCTCCTGTCGGTAGTGCTCCCGCAATTCATCGTAGGCTTTGCGCTGCGACTCACCCATCTCGCAGAAGATCGTCTGCTCTGTCTTCTCAGGCAGATCCGAAAGCACCTGCGCCTTGGTGCGTCGCAGCAGATAGGGCCGCACAGCTCGAGCCACCACATCGGATGAACTGCGTCCACCCACGAGAAACTTTTTAAGCCGCGAGGCACTTCCCAGTTGGCCCGGATTCAAGAACTCGAAGATGCTCCACAATTCACCAATATGATTCTCGACGGGCGTTCCCGTCATGGCCAGCCGATGGCGGGCACGCAGCAAGCGGCAGGCCTTGGCTGCTTGGCTGCTGGCATTTTTAATCGACTGTGCTTCGTCAAGAATGACGTAATCAAACTCAATTTCACGATGCCGTAAAATATCGCGACGCAGGGTTCCGTAGGTGGTGAGGACAAGATCCGAGTCGGCTAGCGACTGCGATTCACCTGCGCGGAGATTGCCCGTGTGGTTGAGAACGCGCAAGCCTGGCGCAAACTTTTTCGCCTCCTCCGTCCAGTTGAAGATCAAGCTCTTGGGCACGACAACCAGCGTTGGCCGATGGAGCACGCCGCCATCGCGCATGGCTGACGCCCGCCGCACGAGCATTGCCAAAACCTGAATCGTTTTGCCCAGACCCATGTCGTCGGCCAAGCATCCGCCGAGGCCCATCCGCTCGAGGAATCCCAGCCAGCCCAGCCCTTCTCGCTGGTAGTGCCTGAGCGTGCCGATAAATCCATCTGGCTCATCTTCGGCCTCAGGCCGCTCGCCACGGGCTAACTCCTCCCGAATCTTCTCAAAAGCTTCATCGACATGTGACTGCGGTTGGCCAGCTAAAAGTGCGTCGAGCAGCGCCACCTGAATGCGGCCGTATCGTAGGCGACCATCGTGCTTTTGGGCGAGCGCCAAGAGCGGCTCAAACTGTGCCGCCAATGTTTCCGGCAGGATACCCAGCGAGCCGTCGGAAAGCTCAACCGACCGCTCGCCGCGCGCAAGCGCCTCGAGCAACGCCGGCATCTCCGCCGACACTCCACCGAAGTCGACCGAGCCAGAGAGTTCAAACCAGTCGATGCCGCTGGTGACGTTCCAAGCCACGCTGCCGGCTGGACGGTAGCGACGCCCTGCCACTTCCACCGCCCAGCCCGAGGCTGCTAACTGCGAAACTGAAGCATCCAGACGAGCCCGTGGGATTTCCACATGGTGAGTGGCGGGTTCTTCGCCGAGTTCACTGCTGCGAGGAACCACTGCGCCGTAGCGAGGCAGTATCGAGAGCGCCTCGCGCTCAGCCGCGCGATCGCGCCGCACAAAAATGCGGCGAGTTGCATCGGCGGCACCACCGGCAGGATCGTCGGCAGCGATCTGGATGCCGCCATAGTCAAACCAAATGTGGCCCGCCAATTGCACGCGCGACACAGACTTTCGCCTTGTACTGCGTCGCGGCCGCGCATCGCCAAACGCATCAGGATCATCAGGATCGATCATTCCAGCAGGGGCCTCGTTGTCGATTCCATCGCTGGAAACGGCTGGAGAATCGTCGAGCACCAGTATGGGCCGAGGTGCTCCAGATTCGACTCGCCAGCCAGTCCAGCCTGGCAGTTCCAGTCGCGGCACATCGGCCAGCGAGGCCAATCGCTCGATGAGGCCGTCGGTCTGGGAACCCGAAAGCTCGATTGGGCCACGCCGTTCAAACTGTTCGATCCAGCCTGTGGCACTTGCGAGGCGGTTGGATTCTGGCACGGCCAAGCGGGCGATTCGGTCAGCAAAGACAACGAGCCCCGATCGCAAAATAGCGCGGGGTTCTCGCAGGTCTTTCCGCTGACTGCCCCGCACAAGCATGCCTCGCAGCGTGGCCTTGCCCGGCCGCGGCAGGGCCTGCCCCTCGGTCATGTCTTTGACTGTCTCTGCGCGGACGCTGGTGTCATCATCTGGCTCTAAGACAAAAGCAAACTCCCAGGGACGGCCACTATCCCATGTCAACGGGAGAACTGTTTCCGGCGCGCGTCTGGGCTCTGGCTGCACGACCAAACGACCGGTCTCGCAGAGCGTCGCGAGATGCGCCGGGGCTGACTGCGGGTGGATCGTGATTCGAGCGATCGTGCGGCGTTCTACCGATTCAGCCGTGGCGGTTTCGCCGACAAGCTGTGAAAAAAGCGCACGCTCCTGCGCATCGAGTTGTTCGTATTCCACATCGGTTGGTCCAAACACCACTGGCCGCGGTTTGCCAGTCGTATTTCCAGCCACATCGAGTTGCATCCGACAGGGAATCAAGACTGCCGCATGCGCATCAGACGAGGCTGTCACATCGAGCACAAAGACGAGCATGCCGAGGGAGCGACGGCCATCGGCAATCGCCAGCGTGCTGGTGCGCACGGTGGGCTCGACGAGCCGCCGCCGTTCTTCCAGATCGGCTGCCCAGACGGGTAACCGAGACGAACTGCGTTTGGCGACAGCACTATGCGATTGCCGTCCGCGCGAGTTAACGCTCCGCGAGGCGACTGTCAGTTGGGCGGCGATCGACTGGGCTCCCCGCACAGCAGAAGCAGCATCAGCATCGTTGGAACTCTGCTCGCTGTCTTCGTCTTGAACAGCGTCATCGTCAGAGCCTATTGGGGTGGTGTCCTCGCTTGCGTCGCCGTCCTCATCAGGGTCCGCTGCGATCATCGTGAGCACAACGGGAGTGTGGTCGTGGAGTCCGGAAAAAATTTCTCGACGATCGACTTCCAGTATCACCGCTGCCAACAGGGCGCAGGGCTTGCCTGTGCGGCCTAAGCGGCTGGAGGAGCGGCTTTCGAGCGTCATGCCGCCGCGACGACCGGCCGTGAGTTCCAGCAACACTTCCTGCGGACCATTGTCGTCGTTCAGGATGGCAAGAACCTGCCCGACACGAGGGCAGGAAATCTTCACCGAGTCGATCAAGCGAGCTTTTTTGATATCGGAGCGATCAAACAGGTGGAATAGTCGCTTTTCAAGACTCGTCATGCTGCAAATATCCACGGGGTGAGTTTGGAGTGGCGCCTAAAAAATGCCATCAGCGGGTGTTGGCGCGCAACACGCTGTTGTACACCGCGGGGGGCTCTTGCGTGAGGGGCTCGCTTGAAACGCGTTCTGGAAACCAATACCAGACGTTTTTTGCGTCCCGAAGCTTCGGCGTTTTCTGTTGGCCACGCCGTCGGCAGACCCCCTTCCAGGCAGGTCCTACTGGCCCTTGACGGTGGCAATCAATTCCAGCACGTTCTCCACTGGTGTCTGCGGCAGCACGCCGTGGCCGAGATTGAAGATATGGCCAGGACGACCGGCAGCCTGCGCCAGCACTTCCTGCGTGCGTTGGCGGACAGTGTCGCGATCGGTGAGCAATATTGCCGGATCAAGGTTGCCTTGCACGGCCAGGTCGTAACCGACGGCCTGCCATGCGTCGCCCAAATCGATGCGCCAATCAACGCCGATTACCGAACCGCCCGCTTCTCTCAACAGCGGCAAGAGCGTGGGATTTCCAGTGGCAAAGTGGATCGTGGGCGCCAATCTGGCGGCCTCCGCCAAGGCCGTGCGACTGTGCGGCAAAACATAGCGACGGTAATCAGCCGGCGAGAGACACCCCACCCAACTGTCGAAGAGCTGCACAATCTGCGCCCCGGAATCAATCTGTGCGACAAGATAGCGGCTGACGGCACGGGCCAGCCGATCCATCAAGTCGTGCCAGGCCGATTCATGGCTATACATCAGCGACTTTGTGTGCAGCCACGCGCGGCTTGTGCCCCCTTCGATGCAGTAACTGGCCAGCGTGAACGGAGCCCCGGCAAAGCCGATCAAGGGGATTGAGTCAGGGAGTCCGGCCCGCGTGGTGCGCACGCAATCCATGACAAATCCGAGGGAATCAAGGTCGTTGAGTTCGCGCAGGCGGTTGACGTCCGCTGCCTGACGGAGTGGGTTGTGGATGACAGGCCCTTCGCCGGCTGTGAACTCCAAATCCATTCCCATGGGCTCAAGAATCGGCAGCAGGTCGCTGAAAATGATCGCCGCATCGACGCCCAGCCGACTGACTGTCGCGATCATTACTTCTGCCGAGAGACGCGGATTTTTGCAGAGTTCCATGAAGGCGACCTTCTCCCGCACGCTGCGGTATTCCGGTAGGTAGCGGCCAGCCTGTCGCATCAGCCAGACGGGCGTGCGCTCCACTGGTTCTCGTCGGCAGGCTCGCATCAAAAGCGATTGGCTGTAGCGATCGGCCGCTGGAGCGGTCGCAGGAATATTTTCGAGTGGCGTAGGGCTGTTCATCGAGGCAAGTATAACGCGACCCTCGAAGGCTGCGAGCAGGCGTCGCTGCGTTGGCTCTACAGCGGCAGTGCCAGAGAATCAGAATCGTCTTCCTCGCTCGCTTCGAGTACCGGATCGTAGGTGCGAGTCGCCAAGCTCCTCAACGCTGTCTCCTCGGGAGATCGAAGCGCTGGGATTGCTGTGCGAGGGATTCACGAACCATGAGATTGGTCGTTTGCTTGGGATATCGACGCGCACCGTCAAGGCCCATGGAGCGGCAGTGATTGAAAAGCTGCACGTCTGCGACCGCACGCAGGCTGTTTCCCGGGCGTTTGATCTCGGACTTTTGCATCCGGTACCTGTCCGCTCCCTCGGCCCACGCCCATTGACGAGCAGGACTCTGAATTCCGGCCGTAGCGAGAATACGGATTGAAGGGTTTCGCTCTGCCGCTCGTTGAACGCGGCTGTGCCGTCTTTGTGGAACCGATCACCAAAAATCTCTGAGGCCGCTCCGCACGACGCACAATCGTGAGGTACGGTTTCATAGCGTTGTCACGGATGACGCATCAGATCGTTGGGTCGGCTCACGACCAGAAAGTGTTTGGAGAATCGAACATGTCGCGTACCGTGTGTCTGGCAATTATTCTGGGCAGCTTCGTGGCAGCCCCGGGATGCAGTAGTTGTTTTGGCGGCGCCAGCAGTTGCCGTCGGCCGTCGTTTATGGAATTTCGCTCGCCCTGCTCGTCTGGCGCCCCGGCGGCTCCCTGCGGTGCTCCGATGGCGCCGGCCTGCGGTGCTCCGGCCTGCGGTGCTCCGGCCTGCGGTGCTCCGGCCTGCGGTGCTCCGGCCTGCGGACCATCCGTCTCGCCGTGCTGTGAAGAAGGCGGTGCTATTTTATCGTCGCCAGGATCAGCCCCCATGGTTGTCAGTGAGAACGGAACTTTTAGCTGATGCATAGCGGCTGATCGTCGGCTTGCCTCTTCGGTGATGTGCCGCTCTTGCCGGCCACGCGTCGGGGATGCAGCACGTTGTGTGTCTGCTCCCGATTCGAGCGGCTCGTCACCGAGGGGGCAGGCGGTGCCTTTTGGCCTCTCCTATGCGACGATTTATTTTGCGTATACTGCCGGCTTTTCCCCCCTGCCGGAGCCGCCATGTTTGAATCGTTGACAGCCTCTCTCTCCTCGGCCCTGGGCGCTCTGCGAGGCCGCGGCAGGCTGACCGAATCGAATATGCGTGAGGGGCTTGAAGGGGTGCGCACAGCCCTGCTTGAGGCCGACGTCGCGTATGACGTTGCCAATCAGTTTCTCGACCGGGTCGTAACCGATGCCGTCGGAGCAAAGGTGCTGGATTCGCTCGATCCCGCCCAGCAACTCGTGGGGATCGTGCACAAAGAACTTGTCAGCTTGATGGGGCCAGTCGATCACTCGCTCCACTTAGAAACCGGCAAGACAACGATTCTTATGCTCTGCGGCTTGCAGGGCTCAGGCAAAACAACCTCGTGCGCAAAGCTCGCACTCAAAATAAAGGAACAGGGCCGCAGCGTGCTCTTGGTGGCGGCCGACCTGCAGCGTCCTGCCGCTATCGAGCAACTCGTGGTCTTGGGCAGGCAGCTTGGGGTGCCTGTGCACACTCCAGATTCCTGCGTTCCTGGTGGCGGCGCGACCGTCGCAGCGACAGACCCAGTTGCCGTCTGCAGTGCCGGCGTTGCTCGGGCCAAGAAAGAGGGCATATCGGTTGTCATTCTGGATACGGCTGGCCGGCTCTCGATCGACGAAGCGCTGATGCAGGAACTGTCACGGATCGACCGCACGGTGGGACCCGATCAGGTCTATCTGGTCGTCGATGCGATGACCGGCCAAGACGCTGTAAAAAGTGCAAAGGCATTTAATGACGCCCTTGAACTCAACGGCGTGATCATGACGAAACTTGACGGCGATGCCCGTGGCGGCGCGGCCATTTCGGTCAAGAGTGTGACGGGAGTGCCGATCAAGTTTATTGGCACCGGCGAACAGATAGAGGCCCTCGAAGATTTTCATCCTGATCGCATGGCTGGGCGGATTCTGGGCATGGGCGATGTGCTCACGCTTGTCGAAGATGCACAGCGGAAGTTCAATCAAGAGGAGATGAAGGAGCAGGAAGAACGCCTCCGTGCCGGCGAATTCACGCTCGAAGACTTCAAAAAAATGCTCCTGCAAACCCGCCGGCTCGGGCCACTGGGCAAAGTGCTCGGGATGATTCCGGGCATGGGTGGAATGAAGGAGATGCTGGGCGGTAGCGATCTGGAAAACGACATGCAGCGATTGTTTGGTGTGATTGATTCGATGACACCGGCCGAGCGGCGAAATCCATCCAGGGTGATTGATCAGTCGCGACGCCGACGGATTGCCACTGGCGCGGGCGTTGAACCCCAAGAGGTCAATGAGTTAGTCAAACAGTTTGACGGCATGAGTGCGATGATGAAGAGCATGGCCGGCCTGAGCGTGGGCGACCGAATGAAAGAGATTCAGCGACTCCAAGGGGCCATGGCCAACCCAGGTGGTCACTTGGTTCGTTCCAAAGGTGACACGGGCAAACGGCTGACAGCCGATGAGCGTCGAAAGCAGAAAAAACAACGCGACAAGGAGTTGCGACGCAGGAATCGCGATTCGCGAGGATAGGGCGTGTTGCCGGCACCGCACCGCCAAAAATACCGTGAAACGGCTTGCCGTGACGGTGGGCTTGGGTTTCAGGCCCGCTCAGGTAGTCTAGTGTTCTTGAAAATTTCCCCCTTTAGAGGAGAGTGCAAAAGTGTCTGTGGTGATTCGGATGAAAAGAATGGGCCGGAAAAACCGTGCCTTCTACAGGATTTGTGCAACCGACAAACGCAGTCCGCGGGATGGCCGAGTGATTGAGGAAATCGGCACCTACGATCCCCTCATACCAGACACAGACGCCCGTTGTTCGCTCAACGGCGACCGCCTGAAGCATTGGCTGAGCGTGGGGGCGCTGCCCAGCGACGCAGTGCGTGTGTTGATTAAAAAGTATGGCCCAGCAGGCACGCATCTAGCCGCTATGGAGCAGGCCCGTGCAAAGCTTTCGATGCCCAGAATTGTTCCTGCTGCAGAGGCACCTGTTTTTGTGCCTGTTGTGAAGTCGGAACCGACGGCTACGGAGACTGCGGTTTCCGAGGCAACGGCTATCGCGGAAGAAACTGGAACTGTGGCTGTAGCTGATGCTGATGTTGGCGAAACAATCGTAGAAACAGTTGCCGAAGCGGCTGTTCTAGCCTCGACAGAAATCCCGGCCAGCGAAGAGTCGGCAGGTTCTTAAAGCCCCACCAGTTAGTTGACGCGCGGCCAGATTTTTGTGGCTGCTTCTCCCTGCCATGCGCATCGATATCCTCACGCTGTTCCCCGATATGTTCACAAGCTTCCTCGACGGAAGCCTGCTGGGAGCGGCGCGGATTGCTGGCCTGATCGACATTCGCATCACGAATATCCGCGACTTTTCCGACGGCGTTCATAGGCAGGTCGACGACCGTCCGTTTGGCGGCGGGCCTGGGATGCTGCTGATGCCGGGACCTGTAGTGGACTGCGTTGAAAGCGTGCAGCAGAGCGACCCTGTCGCCGGCCATCTCCTCATGCTCACGCCCGGCGGTCGCCGGCTGGATCAGCAACTTGTTGAAGAGTTCGCCAGAAAAGATCGCCTTGTGCTGCTCTGTGGTCGTTACGAAGGCTTTGACGCCCGCGTGCGTCAGACGCTGCGGCCGATTGAGATTTCCATTGGCGACTATGTGCTTTCCGGTGGTGAAGTGGCGGCAATGGCCATCATCGACGCCGTTGCCCGCCTTGTGCCGGGCGTGCTGGGCGACGAAGAAAGTGCCAGGCAAGATTCCTTCTCCGGGCCCGAGCGGCTTGTAGAAGGCCCACAATACACCCGCCCACGAGAGTTTCGTGGCTTGCATGTACCCGAGGTGTTACTCTCGGGAGACCACGGAAAAATCGCAGGCTGGCGCCACCAGCAGGCCATCGATGCAACTCGCCGCCGATCCACAATCGAACTCACTGCCTCTACAGTTGTCACTTGTCAATAATCCATAAAGGAGCCCCCATGAGCCAGCAGATTCTTTCGCACGTTGAAGCCTCAAGCCTCAAGACAGAAGTTCCGCAGTTTGCAATCGGCGACACCGTCGACGTTCACACGCGGATTCTGGAAGGCGAGAAGGAGCGACTCCAGATTTTTAATGGCGTGGTGATTGCCCGCAGTGGCTCGGGGAGTCGCGAGATGTTTACCGTCAGACGCATCGTGACGGGCGAGGGCGTCGAACGGAAGTTTCCATTGCACTCCCCAAAAATTGCCAAGGTCGAGGTCAAGCGATCGGGCGTTTCCCGTCGTGCGAAGCTTTACTACTTGCGCGATCGTGTCGGAAAGTCGGTGCGTCTGCGGGAAAAGCGCGAGGAAACGGCTGCCACGGCGAGTGTCGCTGCCAAAGCCAAAAAGGCAAAGGCTGCTGCTACCGCTGCGAAGTCGTGATTGGATGGCGGGCAGTCGGCTGTCGAGCGGTATCTGACGAGATCAATCTGATCTGATGCGAAAGTCGTATGGCATCGCGAGACACGCTTGGCCGTCGCGGCGAAGATGAAGCAGCGAAATATCTGCGAGGCATCGGCTACAGGATTCTTTCGGTACGCGAGCGAGTGCTGCGGGGTGATATCGACATTATCGCCCTTGACGAACGCACGGTTGTATTTGTGGAGGTGCGATCGCGGAGCGACACAGCCCACGGCCATCCGGCCGAAACAGTCGGCTACCAGAAGCAGCGTCGCGTGGCCGAGTTAGCCAACGTCTACATTCGCCGCAACCGCCTCGAGGATTGCCATGTCAGGATTGATGTTGTCACCGTGACCTTTTCTGAAACCGGGCAGAGTGTTGCCGCAGGCGACAAGCCAATCGTTGAACACTTTCAAAATGCGTTCGATAGTCCGTGGTGAAGCAGGGGGTCGGTGGTGCCCCGTATCGAAGGCGTTGAAACCCTCCATTCCGACGCGATCCGGTCAGCGATCGAGTAACTCGGAGGTGTCTGTGAAAATCTGCATGGCTCCGGCGGGGAGTCGGCGAATTAAGCGTTCCAGACGCGAACGGATCTTTTCTCGGGATGCCTTTCCCTCCACCTGTCGGATCAGAATGCCGGAGACTTGCTTAGAATGTGCGCGGGCAATCGCAGCGTAGAGTTCCGGGTCTCGCTCGCCAGAATCGCCCACAAGCAAAAACTTTCGCTCCGGGAAGTCATGCATGATCTGCTCAATCGTGCGACGCTTGGAGCGCTTGCGAGATGGGAGTCTGCGCAAGGGGGTCGAGTCTTTAAGCCGAAAGAGCTTGAGATGCATCGAACCCAGCGGCAGTTCAGAATCGGTCAGGAATGTGCACAGGCACGGCGACAATTGCCATGGGCTTGCCGATACATAGTGAAACGCACAGCCAGTCTCCTGCCAGCGACGATAGATATCGGCCATGCCGTCCACGGCTTTAAATTCGCGGAGCAGAGTGTTTGCCAGAAGTTCACGACGGTTAGCCACATTCGTCACCTTCACGGTGTCGTCGATGTCGGAAATAACCGAGAGTCCCTGCTGTTCAATAATGTGAATCTGTCCGCGAGCACTTGTCGGTAGAGAAACTTGACCGTTACCGGCAGCATGTTCTCGACTCGTGCCAGACAGTCGAATAGTGCATTCATCATTCTGATCGTCGTCATCAAGAATCGCTTCGTAGGAAATCCAGCGATCAGCCGGGCCGGAGGAATGGGCAAGAGAATCGATGGTCTCATCATCCAAAACAAAACGCGATTGGAAGTGGCCAACCCGATCGGAATAGCCGGCATCGAAGAGCCGATCACCGATGGCGATCCGAACGCGTTGGCCGGAGACCCGCTGAAAGAGAAAGGCAGCAGCGCGACGCTGAAAAACATCTGAATCGAGCTGGGCTTGATCAAGATCCAGCAATCGCTTGAGGACGGCCATCGCCAGCCTGCGGCGGTGGCTTTTGAGAGGCAGCGAACGCGACACCATGCCGGCGACAGTGGCTTGCCAGCCTTTCTCTCCGGGACTGCGTCGCGCGTAGGTGGGAAAGAAAACGATCATGCGGCGAGGGTGTCAGTGGGTGATTCTAGCCAGAGCGTGCCAAGGAAAAAAATGAGTAGGAATGCAGCCTCAAGGAGAGCAGAAATTGGTTGAGTTTGCTTCAGCATCGCTGCGGGAGGGGTGTGCTTGCAATTGGAGGCCTCAACATTTTACAACTTTGCCTTCTGTTCGGCAGTCACATGGAGAAAAGCATGGGTGTTAAGAAAACGGGCAAAGGTCGGCGCAAACTTGGTCAAAAGAAGCGCCGCATGCGGGCTCGCATTCGCCATCGCAAGGGCTAATCTTCGCTAGAATCCGCACAGCTTCCCACGGCATCGCTCCTGGTGCAATTTCGCGGCGCTATTTTTTCTTGCTGCGCCTTCTGTGTGGGGTACGGTTGCTTGGCTTCGCGGCTTACCCGCGAGTAATTCGCGGCTTACCCGCGGACATTCGCGGCTTACCCGCGAGCAAACCGAGCTTGACGAGTGTCGAGCAGAAGCAGCAATTAAGGGAGACTGTCAAATGCGTACGAGAGAGTGGAGCAAACGCGCTGTGTTGTGCGTGCCAGTGATACTGGCCGCTGGTTTGAGTGGCTGTAAAACGCTGAACGAGCGGTACATTCAACTTGAGGTCTGGAAGTACCAGAAGTGCTTCGGCCATCTGCCGCCAGGATTTGTGCCGCCCGGTGCTGCTGCCGGAGCCGCCTCGCGTCCATGTGGTCAAGGAGCACCCATGCAAGGAGCCCCTTGCCAGCCAGCAGGTCAAGGAGCACCCTGTCAGTCGGCATCGTTTTCACCCAACGTTCATCAATTGGGTAACAACTGCGACGAGTGCCAAGGAGCCACGGTCGATGGGGCAATGCCCGGCGGTGCTGGCGGCACGATTGTGCCCGGAGGTGGAACGATTGTACCGGGATCGATGGTGCCTGCTGGCCCAGGTGGTTCGCCGGGGCCGATGCCTAACGCCCGAATGCCGACTCCAGCCGGTATGACAACAAGCCGACCGGTAATCATTTCAGACGAAGTGGTTTTGCCGTAAGCGACTCAAATCGCCAAGAGAATGAACTGTTGCGGATTGAAGGGAGAACCCACTTCTACGCAACCCGGCGATCGAGTGAGATCCGTTGCCGACCATCCGCAAATGAATCGAGCGAGTGGTAGTACCAACGAAAGTGCCGGCGGATGTCGGCGAGAAAAGGTTGAGCTAAGGCTTCGTAGTGAGCCCGCCTGCCGACATCTTTGGCAGCACAGTTGACACGAGGAAGATCCACTGCGACATCGATCCCAAAACCGTCAAGCACCTGCCGCAGGCCAGATTCAAGATGGTCGAAGTGGATCAACCGCGTACGAGGCCAAGCAATGCCGCCGACATCAAAGAATGATTAGTACGGCTTGAGTCGCTTGGAAAGAAGGCACTCGTTGAGGAATGTTGTGAATGATCCCTGCCCTGCCGCACGGATGAATGGATCATTGAGTGAGTGCCGATGGCTCTGGTTCCGCCGCCAAAATTCGTAGAGCGACACGATTAATTCCAACGGCGATCGCACGACGCCAAAAATTCGCAGCGTTTGCGGCAAGCTACGGTCGATGTGCACGCTTGGCAGCCACTGAGAAGGTCGCATGGCATACCGCAGTCGCTCCAGTGGGGGGAGCGAGTGGCCTGCGGATAATCTGCCCAGTGACTTGCGAACTTCTAAATGCGGATGTCTCTTATCAATCCAGCGGGCATCGGGAAAGGTTTGCTGAAACCAGTTGGCAATCGACGATCCAGCGGTCTTTGGATAGTGAGCAAAAGCGATCCGATGCAAGCGACTGTAGAGCATGGATAAACCTTAAGAATGGAAAGAATCCCTCACGCTAACAATCGGCACAAAGACCGTTTCATCTGTGCGTCGGGCAGACAAAAATACGGTTAGAAAGCAACCGACCTTTATGACCGAGGCTCTTTGGGAAGCCTTGGCAAACGGGGTCAGACCCAGACTTACCCAAACTGTTACTCCGACTGGCGTGAGGGGATGATGGGTGCTCCTATCTTGCCTGCTTGGCCAGCACCGCAGCGAGTGCCGCCGATCCGCTCACTGCCGCGAGGCATGTTTGGCCGCTGCACTGGTAGAGCGTGACGGTCTCGGCCGCGCCTGGGCGACTGTAAAACAGGGCGTCCAGCGGCCGAACCGGACCGGTTTCATGCGGAATCGCTTCGGCTGGAGCCCGTAATACAACCACCTCGCGGGGTCGAAATTGACCTCGCAGCGCAGCCACCACATCGCGAGTTGAAGCTTGATCTGGCTGTCCAACCAGCACTGTCAGAGTCGACGGCCCCAGCAGCATGTCGAGGGCAATCAGCGACTGGCTGACTGCAGATGGCGCCTGTTGGGCAATGGGTATCGCCGCCGCGATGGCCGCCTCGGCCGCCCTGCGGTAAGGCGTATGGCCGGTCAGAGAGGCCAATCGCAGCAGCATTGTGGCGGCCATTCCGGAACTGCTGGGCGTGGCATTGTCGAGCAGATCGGGATGCCGAACAATGAGTTTCTCATGATCGGCCGAGGTCTGAAAAAAAGCGCCTGTGGCGGGATCAATAAAGCCGCCGGGCGAGAGAGCCACAGAACCACCAGGAGAGATTTGCCCCAGCAACACATCGGCTAAACCAGTGGCCGCGACGATCCAGCGTTCGTCGAATGTGGCCTCGTCAAGACTGATCAGCCCTTCGGCCAGACATGCTAAGTCTTCAGCAAATGCCAGACCGCTTGCGCGTCCCTGCCGTCATTGGTGAGCGAGTCGCCCTTCTGCGTCGCGGCATTGGCGGAGCAGAAAATCGGCTGCCCGCACCGCTGCTTGAATGGAGCGATCAATATTGAGCGAGGCCCCGGCTCGCGCTAGGCTGTCGATCGCCAGGCCGTTCCAAGCCACGAGCACTTTGTCGTCGTTGCCTGGCCGCACGCGGCGCTGGCGGGCCACGAGCAAGGCGGCTCTGGAGACTGCCAACCTGCGATCAAGATCGGCGAGATCGAGGCCGCACTCACGGGCAATCGCCTGGAGCGGTCGAGGAAGATTGAGGATCGAATGTCCTTCAAAGTTGCCAGCGGCGGTCGCGTCGTAGGCCAGACTAAAAATTGTGGCCTCCTCAGGGCCCAGCACGGCGACGATTTCGCTGGGATTCCAGACATAAAACTTTCCCTCCTCCCCTTCGCTGTCAGCGTCTTCAGCACTCCACAGGCCGCCGGAGGAGTCGGTTCGTTCCCGCAAAAGATAGTCGAGCGTGCTGCGCACGACGATCGCAAACTCTTCGCGGCCGGTGGTTAGAAAAGCCTCCAGGTAGGTCACGGCCAAAAGCGCGTTGTCGGAGAGCATTTTTTCAAAGTGCGGCACCAGCCAGCGTTCGTCGACAGAATATCGAGAAAAGCTTCCACCGATCTGGTCGTGCATGCCACCGGCGGGCATTTGGGCCAGCGTGTGTGTGACCATCTCTAAATCTTAAACTCGGCCGGAGCGGGAATAAGTCCGGAGCAAAAGTCGCAGATCCATCGGATGTGGAAACTTGGGAGCACTGCCAAATCCTCCGTAACGACTGTCGTAGGATTGCGACAGCGACCGACTGGCCCTGTCGAGCAGGTCGCTATCGCTGGGAAACGCCGCTGCCGCGAGCAGCAGCCGTCATGGTTAGCGAACGTTGGAGCGAATGTGTCAACTCTGTGGCCTGCCGCGTGACAGCGTCGCGGCGGTTGTCCCAGGCGTCGCTGACTGCGGCGAGCACCTGTAAAAAGCCCAGCATGCCCTGTCGCGGTTCTGGAGGCCAGTAGGTGCCGGCAAAGAAGGGCTCGAGCGTCGGCAACGGCACGGGCCAGAGCTTGGGGGTCCCCATGGTTCCCAGTGGACGGGATAGCTGGCGTGCTGGAGCAGGTAGGGGCTAGTTGAATCGGCTAATCGATTTTTAAAATCGTCAATCATGCGGCAGGTATTTCGTGAGTGCTTTGTCGGCGGATTAGCCGAGGGTTTCCATTTCTCCAGGAAACTTCCGCTCGATAACATCCTGCCGCCAACGCAGCAACGCGTCGGCAATCGAGGTTTTGGCATCGGCATACGCCCGGACAAATTTTGGCACATGGTCCATAGAGAGGCCGACGAGATCGTGCAGCACGAGCACTTGGCCGTCACACTCAGGGCCGGCCCCGATGCCGATCGTGGGAACCTTCAGCGACTGCGTGATGGCCGCCGCCACCTGCTGCGGAATGCATTCGAGGACGACGGCAAACGCGCCGGCATCGGCGGCGGCTTTCGCATCGGCTGTGAGTTGCTCGATGTCGCGTTGCATGCGGTAGCCGCCAAGCTGGTGGACGGCTTGCGGCCGGAGGCCAACGTGACCCATGACAGGAATACCCGCCGCGACAATTCCTCGAATCACATCCGCCTGCCCGGCCGTGCCTTCGAGCTTAATCGCCTGACAGCCGGTTTCTTTGAGAAGCCTTGCGCACGCCTCGATCGCCTTTCGCACGCCCAGATGCTGAAACGGAAATGGCAAATCGACAACGACCAGAGCCCGCACGGCCGCACGCGCAACGATCTCGCCGTGGTAGATCATCTGCTCGAGCGTTGCAGGAATCGTGGAGGAGCGACCGGCGACAACCATTGCCACGCTATCTCCCACAAGCACGCAGTCGACTCCGGCAGCATCGACCAATCGGCCAGTTGGCCAATCGTAGGCCGTGACCATCGTGAGCGGCCGGCGATTTTGCTTGGCGGCTGCAAGGTCGGGGAGAGTAACGCGGCGGCTTGATGGGGTCATGGCTAGGATGAGGCGTTGGCTCGCCGCGGGTGTAGAGTGAGAGGAGATGTTTCGAGAGAGGGTCAGGGAAGTAGTCTGATCACCAAAGGGAGCAACTGCCAGATGATAACTTTTCTCAGGCCGGCGGGCCTTGCAAGTGGTCATTTGATTGGCTTTTGCGGGGGAGTCCCGCGGATTGAGTCGATCATGGCGGCTATCATTTTCGTCCTGATACCCCAGGCAGTTGTCACCGCACAGGTCCCGTATCCACCCAACGGATATCCACCCGTTCAGCAACCGGCCCCACAACTTCGCAAACTCCACCCCAACGATGGCCGCGGTACCGTTGAGATGGTTGGCCCTGGCATGCTTCGACTGCGACTCAAGGCGGGCGAGTTCTGGAATGTAGTGCCAGCAGCCAATGCAGACATCCAAGTCGTGGGCACGGCGAGCCGCGAGCTTTTGCAAGCGGGTCAGTTCGTCAACTGCGATATCAAGATTGATGAGTTTGGAAAAGTGATCGAACCGGCAACACGCGTGACATTTACGGGTGGCGGTGTGCCGAGCATTGTGGCTCCTGGTCTAGGCATTGTAGAGCCTGGCACGAAGCGAATCAGCGGCCGCCGCCCTGCCGGTAGCTATCTTGTGTCGGGCACAATCAAGCTTGTGAATGAAGATATGATGACGTTGCAGATTGGCAGCGAAAAGTTTGAGATATCGGTGCCCGCCGCCGCAGAGCTATTGGTCAACACGCGGAACATAGGACTGTCTTCAGTGGGCGACGCTGTTCAAGTTCGAGGGGAGTACTACCAGAAGGGGCAACTCCGAGCCACAACGATGAAGATCACATTGGCTAAGCCGGTGGCTCCGCCAGAAAAAAATAGAGGGATTCCTAGGTCGGCCACGAAGCCTCTGGAATAAGGCGTCATGCGCGGATCAGACGCACGCAAAAAGGGACGTATTCCCTGCGTCATTGTTCAGGGCTTTTTGAGACAAAGGCCAAAGGCTCTTTTCAGTCCAACTCCTGTAAGCCCTTGAAAAAGTCGCCGAGTTTGTCGTCGTCTGGCGCATCCACGGGAGTATCGGCCTGCGGTGGCAACCACGCCACATCGTCAACCGCCGCAGCTTTTCCAGCGACATCATCGGCGGCCAGAAAGTCAAAAGCCGGATCATCTGAAGAGGCCAGCAGCACTTTCGGATCCATCGCACCATCACCGATATCAATCTCAACTGTGCCCGTTGAGATAGCGGAGGTATCAGCCAAGCCCTCGAAAGACAGGTCGAATTTCTCAGGAGCTTTCTCAGGAGCTTTGGCAGGAGCTTTGGCAGGAGCTTTGGCAGGAGCTTTGGCAGGAGCTTTGGCAGGAGCTTTGGCAGGAGCTTTGGCAGGAGCGATTTTTTCAGGCTCGGTCAATTCTTTGACGAGGATAATCTCCTCGACTAAGGCGACCTCTTCAACAAGAGGGGCTTCGACGGCTTCTGCTTCTGCCACAACTTCAGGTTCGACGACGATGACCTCAAGGGCGTCGCTCACCTCCGGGTCACTTTCGAGAACCGGTTCAAGTGAAAAAGAATCAAAATCACCAATGTCATCTTCGCAAGCGGCGTCGGCGAGGGGTTCGTCCAGCGGTATAAAACTCGTCGTGGCATTGTCGGATTCGTCAGCCTTTCGCTGAACAGGCGTTGAGACCGATGGCTGCCCGGCGTATTCAACGCGAAACGCCACATTCCCCACTCGCACAATGCTCTTTGGGGGAACGGGCGTTTTAGTGCTGGTCGGAATCAGTTTCTTCCCCAAGAAAGTGCCGTTGGTCGATCCTAAGTCGCGGACAAAAACCACGCCATCTTGAGCAAAGAACTCGCAGTGGCTGCGACTGACGCGATCGTGCTGAATGCGAAATTTTGCCTCTTCGCCGCGGCCGATCAGGAGCGGCAAGGTGACCGGGAACGAGCCCTTCTTCGCTTCTGGGGAAATAATCACAAAGCGGATATCCACGGATGCCATCCTTTCTGGCCATAATCCTAACGCGGCTGGAAGGGATTCCAATTTGTCTTGCCAAGTTCCCCAGAAAACCGCACTTACCCAGAGGGTGATCTTGCGGCAGCCCGCTTGCCCCCTATAATCACGGGGTTTCCGGCCGACTCTTTTCGCCGCTGGCCCAATGGGTTCAGATCGAACGGATGGCCCAGAGTGTCGATTGCGGGTGTAGCTCAGTTGGTAGAGCACCACGTTGCCAACGTGGTTGTCGTGGGTTCGAATCCCATCACCCGCTTTTAAGCAGTCACGGTCCTGTCTCTTTGTATGTTTCATCCCTCTCTGGGCCTTGCCGCAGCCGGCGAGGCTCTTCACTCTTGATCCCGTTCGGAAACCTTCATGCCATCTTCAGATACGATCGATTCCACGTTGGCCACCCCCACTCAGATCACTCTTGAACCGGGGGTTCAAAGCCAAAGCGATTCCGTTGCCCGAAAACCGCTCGCGTTGGCCATCACCATCGATGAGGTTTCTACATGCCAGCGGCGAGTGAATATTTCGATTCCTAGAGAAGACATCGATCGCTACTACGCAGAGGCCATTGGCGAGTTGATGCCCAATGCACAACTGCCTGGCTTTAGACCAGGTCGGGCCCCGCGCACGCTCGTCACCAGTCGCTTCAAGTCGGAACTCTCCGATCAGATTCGCTCCAAGCTCTTGACCGACGCGATGACGCAGGCTTCGGAGCAGGAAAAGCTCTCTCCGATCAGCGAGCCGGATATCGATATTGGCGCTGTGTTGTTGCCCGACGAAGGCCCGATGACATTCGAATTCTCAATTGAGGTTCGGCCAGAGTTTGAGATGCCCCAGTGGAAGGGCCTCTCGATCAAGCGGCCAACCCGGATCATTTCTGAAAGCGATGTCGAAGAATCGCTGAGCAATCTGCTCCGGGAGCGGGGCCGGTTGGTGCCTTGCGATGGCTTGCCGTTATTGGGCAATATGATCGTCGCCAATCTTCGCTTTCTCGACGGCAATGACGGCAACAAGGTGCTGTCTGAGGTGGCGGAAATGGAAATCGTTGTCCGTCCAAAGCTGTCGTTTGCAGACGCCGCCTTGAATGGTTTTGACACGCTCGTCGCCAAGGCCAAGGCTGGAACCACCGTCACAACAGCCCTGACAGTGTCTGACGAGGCGGCCGTAGAGACTCTGCGAGGCAAAGAAGTGACGATGGAACTTAAAGTTCTGGAAGTAAAAAAGCTGGAACTGCCGGAACTCACCCCCGATTTGCTGATTGAGCTCGGAAACTTTGAGTCGATTGAGTCACTCCACGATGCGGTGCGCAAGCAGTTGGAAAATCAACTCGAATGGTACCGCCGCCGGCAAGTGCGTCAGCAAGTCTCATTCGCTCTGATAGCCTCAGCCGCCTGGGATCTTCCACCGGAACTATTGCGGCGGCAGAGCCAGCGTGAATTAGAGAGGTCGATTCTGGAACTGCGACGCAGTGGTTTCGACGACGATTCCATCCGCCGCCACGTCAACGAATTGCGGCAAACCGTCATGGCTAGCACCGCTCGCTCGCTCAAGGAGCATTTCATTTTAGAGCGAATTGCCGAAGAGGAATCGATCGCCGACACAGGGGCTGATTACGATACGGAGATTTTGGCGATTGCGGCTCAGTCTGGCGAGCCACCGCGACGCGTGCGGGCCAGCCTTGAGAAGCGGGGCCTGATGGATGTGCTTCGCAATCAGATCATCGAGCGCAAAACCGTCGATCTCATCACGTCACACGCAAGCTTTACAGACATGCCCTTTGAGTTTGAGAAACCCGATGCCGAGGCCGTCGATCACGCTGTCTGTGGCGCTGTTGTGGGTGAGCTTGAGATACCCACGGCCTTGCATGCAGAAAAAGTCGAGCAGCGAAGTACGGCCCGCCGCTAGGAACAGGGCGCCTAGGCCTCGGATAATGACAGTGTCGATTGCAATCATCCCACCCCTAAGATCAACCCACGGTCAACCTGAGATCAATCATGCACGAGCGTTCGTTCGATCCATCAGCGTCCAGCGCCCAGCGCGACTACCAGCGGCAGCGGCAGATGACGCTGGGCGATCTGCTCCTGGAAAATAGAATCATCCTCTTGCAAGGAGAGATTTACGACGGCAACGCCAATGAGCTGGTGATGAAGCTTCTCTACTTACAAAGTGAGAATCGTCGAAAAGAAATCCACTTCTACATCAACTCACCGGGCGGCAGCGTGACGGCCACGATGGCGATTTATGACACCATGCAGATTCTTTCTTGTCCCGTGGCGACCTACTGCGTGGGTCTTGCCGCGAGTGGGGGCGCTGTGTTGTTGGCGGGAGGTGCCAAGGGCAAGCGATTTGCCTTGCCACATGCCAAAGTGATGATCCACCAGCCGTACGGACAAGTCGGTGGGCAGGTCAGTGACATCCAAATTCAGGCCGACGAAATTCTTAAGACTCGGTCGATTCTCAACGAGATTCTGGCCTCCCACACCGGTCAATCGATTGAAAAAATCGCCAAGGATACCGACCGCGACTGCTACCTGACAGCTACCGAAGCCAAGGACTATGGCTTGGTCGACGACGTGCTGACAAAGCCGCCGGTGGTCGCTGACGAGGATGAAAAAGTCTAAGTGCCCGAAGGGAGTGAGGAATCACTTTTTGATTGAGCCGCTGAAAAACTGACCGAGAAAAAACTACGAGATTCTATCCATGCCCCTGATTCCCTATGTCATTGAGAAAAGCGGCCGCGAAGAGCGGGCGATGGATATCTACAGCCGTTTGCTCAAAGACCGCATTGTCTTTTTGGGCACGCAGGTCAACGACGAGGTGGCCAATGCCATCGTCGCCCAGTTGCTCTTTTTACAATCCGATGACCCTAAGGCCGACATCCATCTCTACATCAATTCCCCAGGTGGCAGCGTGACGGCCGGTTTGGCGATTTACGACACCATGCAGTTTGTGACCTGCGATGTGGCGACCTACTGCATCGGTCAGTGCGCCTCAATGGGGGCTCTCCTGCTAACCGCCGGGGCCGCAGGCAAGCGAAAGGCGCTACCCAACGCCCGGATTATGATCCACCAGCCGCTAGCCGGCATGGAGGGAACGGCCGAGGAGATCATGATTCATGCCAAGGAGTTTAGGAATGTCAAGCAAAAGCTGAATGCGATCCTGCTCAAGCACACGGGCCATCCGCTGGAAAAGATTGAACAAGACA
>Ga0209284_10000602_pt1 | contig 58391 bp, 57 predicted proteins | sample FRY03_FD_187211 | JGI IMG/M metagenome (GOLD analysis project Ga0209284, IMG submission 187211) | Freshwater microbial communities from Lake Fryxell liftoff mats and glacier meltwater in Antarctica - FRY-03 (SPAdes) (version 2) | ecosystem: Environmental > Aquatic > Freshwater > Ice > Glacier...
TAACCGCCGGGCCGCTCCCAAGGCGAATGGCGCCGCAGCGCGTTGCGCGGAGGCTTGCCTGTCTAACCGCCGGGCCGCTCCCAAGGCGAATGGCGCCGCAGCGCGTTGCGCGGAGGCAGGGTCGTGAACACCGTGCTCAATCCCGGGCAGGGTCCACACCCATCGGAGCAGGCATTCTTCGAGAGCCAGAAACTGCCACCGGAAAAGCGCGGTATCACCTTCGATGCGCTGTTCTACAAGCAGTTGCACCACGTCACAGCGCGGATCCATGACACCGAGAACCTGGATCAGATCATGCTGGATGCCAGCCAGGACATCTGCAAGCTGCTCAATGCCGATCGCCTGACGTTGTATGCGGTCAACGATGACCGGTCGGCCATCGTATCCAAGATCAAGACGGGGCTCAACAGCAGCCGTGATCTGAGGTTGCCGATCTCGCCGCAAAGTCTGGCCGGCTATGTGGCCTTCAGCCGCAAGCAGCTCAACCTGGCCGATGTCTACGATGACGACGCGCTCAAGCAGTTCCACCCGGCGCTCACCTTCCTCAAGGAGGTCGACAAACGCTCGGGCTATCGCACCCGCCAGATGCTGGTGGCGCCCATCCTCGACGGCGACGTGCTGCACGGGGTCTTGCAGATCATCAACAACAAGAGCGATCAGACCTTTGGTGCATTGGAGGTCGAGGGGGTTGCGCAGTTGTGCAAGACGCTGGCCACGGCGATCCGCCAGCGAGTGAAAAAGGCCAATGAGGCGTCGCGCCACAAGGTCACCAAATACGGCCGGCTGGTGGCGGACGGTGTCCTCACGCAGGCCGAACTCGATCAGAGCCTGGTCGATGCGCGCAATGACGGCAAGCCGGTCGAGCACGTGCTGATGGCCCATTTCAAGGTCAAACCGGTGCAGATCGGCTCGTCGCTGGCGCGCTTTTTTGGCGTTCCGTACGAGTCCTTCAGCTCCGGTCGCATCCGCTCAGAGGCTCTGCACGGGCCGCTCAAGCGCGAGTTCATCGTCGAGCAAGGCTGGATTCCGCTTGAGGAATCGCCGGACGGCCTGGTCATCATGTGCGTAGACCCGGAGGCCGTGCGCGGTGCGCGGGTCGTGCCGCAGGTGTTTCCGCGCATCACCAAGTTTGCCTACCGTGTCACCACACTCACCGAGTTCGAGGAGACGCTGGCCCAGTTGTACGGTGCTGGCAACGAAGGCGGCTCGATCGACCAGTTGCTGGCCGACATGGACGGTGGCCCGATCGACGACGGCCGCAACGACGATTCGCTGGAATCGGCGGCGGCCGACAACGAACTGGTCAAGTTAGTCAACAAGGTGATCATCGACGCCTACAACCAGAAGGTGTCGGATATCCATATCGAGCCGATGCCGGGCAAGCTCAAGACCGGCATCCGGTTTCGCATCGACGGCACGCTGGTGCCGTATGTCGAGGTGCCGGCGCATTTTCGCCAGGCCATGGTCACGCGCTTGAAGATCATGTGTGACCTCGACATCTCCGAGCGGCGCAAGCCGCAAGACGGCAAGATCAAGTTCAAGAAATACGGCCCGCTCGATATCGAGTTGCGCGTGGCCACGATTCCGTCCACCGGCGGCGTCGAGGATGTGGTGATGCGGATCCTGGCCGCCGGTGAGCCGATCCCGCTGGAAAAGCTCGGCCTGACCACGCACAACCGCGAGCGGCTCGAGAAAACCGTGACCAAGCCCTATGGCCTGTTCTACGTCTGTGGCCCCACCGGTTCCGGCAAGACCACCACCTTGCACTCGATCTTGAAGTTCCTCAACACGCCGGACACCAAGATCTGGACCGCCGAGGACCCGGTCGAGATCACCCAGAAAGGCCTGCGCCAGGTCCAGGTCAACAAAAAGGCCGGTATTGACTTCGCGCTGATCATGCGTGCCTTCCTGCGTGCCGACCCCGACATCATCATGGTGGGCGAGTCGCGCGACAAGGAAACCGTGTCCATGGGCGTCGAGGCCTCGCTCACCGGCCACCTGGTGTTCTCGACGCTGCACACCAATTCCGCGCCCGAGTCGATTACCCGGCTGATGGACATGGGCATGGACCCGTTCAATTTTGCCGACGCCCTGCTCGGCATCCTGGCCCAGCGCCTGGCCAAGAAATTGTGCGACTGCAAGCAGTCGTATGTGCCCGATGCCGAAGAAATGCGGCTGTTCGTCACCGAATACGTCGAGGAACTGCGCCATTCCAAGGCCTGGCAGGCCGATCACGAGGGCGAGGCCCGCAAACTGCTCGAGCGCTGGAACCAGATCTACGGCCAGGATGGTCAGCTCAAGTTGTACCGCGCCGTCGGCTGCGACAAATGCAACGGCACCGGCTACAAGGGCCGCATCGGCCTGCATGAATTGCTGATTGCAGACGACGCCGTCAAAAAACTGATCCAGGAGCGTGCCCGGGTGGCCGAGCTGTTTGCGCAGGCTGTCGAAGGCGGCATGCGCACGCTGAAGATGGACGGCATGGAGAAAGTCATGATGGGCATGACCGACATCAAGATGGTGCGGCAGGTCTGCATCAAGTAAGTGACAAAAATGGCATGACAAAAATGTCGTGCAATGCCTTCGATCATGGTTGAAGCGACTTTTCGCGACGAATTCACCGGTTTGGCACGCAAAAAGGTCGCAATTTCGGGGTTTGAGGACCTGGCACACATCCTGCTCTATGTGATTGTCCCGCTAGTTTTCTCAACCGAAGGAGTTTCCAAATGAAGCGTTCCATGCAAAAAGGTTTTACCCTTATCGAGTTGATGATCGTTGTCGCGATCATCGGTATTCTGGCCGCCGTCGCCCTGCCGGCTTACCAGGATTACACGATCCGCGCCAAGGTGACGGAGGTCGTATTGGCCGCTTCATCCGCCAAGACTGCAGTTGCGGAATCGGCACAGGTCAATTCCATCATGCCGACAACGGAAAGTCTGGTTGTCGACACCCAGGCCTCCAAGTGGGTGGCCAGTGTTGCGTATGCTCAAGGTTCGACGGCTTCCATCGGTATCATCACAGTGGTGACCAAGACGACGGCGAACGGCGGCGATCCCAAACTCAATGGCGATACGCTGCAAATGACTGGAAATTTGGAGGACAATGGCCAAGTAACTTGGGTCTGCGCAGCTGGTGCAACCAATCCAATCAACGCTAAATATCTGCCTGCAAGCTGCAAGCAGTAAACCAGTTGCTTGTTCCATGACAAAGGGCCCTTTCGAGGGCCTTTTGTCTGGTGCTCCCAGCTTGGGCGCGCTCCTACGGGTGCAAGTCCGGTCGTAAGTTGATCACAGCGAACGAAGCGAAGCGCAACTGCATGAGGGTGACCGAGTGTGGGAAGGAAGCGTGGAGCATAAATTGCGAGCCGATGGACGAGAACCGGATAGAAGGCGCTGCCCAGCAGGGCAAGCGTGCAAGTAACCGCAAAGCTCTCGTGATCAAGGCGAGGTGGCGTAAATCCGGCGGTTGTGCAATGAACGAGTGCGTTCTTACCTGGGGAGATCTCGCCTTATGCCTGAAAGGGCAACAGGGAAACCTGGAGCAAGAAGTCAGCAGCGGTCGTAGTAGTCAGAGGTGGAGCCGCACAACCCCATAAACATCCAATTCATTCCCAGCCTCCACCGGCCAGGATAGTTGACAGCAGCCACATGACCTCAACTCTTCGAACCGCCCGGTGCGGACCCGCATGCCGGGAGGTGTGGCAGGGGTGCAGCCGACAATGGCTGCCCCCTATGCCGCTTTGGGAAAGCCGATGTCCGTTGTGTTGTCACATGAGCGCCAGACCGAACCGAACTCCCAGCCACGGTCCGGTCGCTCCGCCGCGGCGATCCGGGTGATGTCTTTGCCGTGGTTGTTGATGTGGGCGTTGGTGCTTTCCCTGGCTTGGCTGATGCCCAACCACTTCCCGCCATGGTCTGCGTTTCACGCCGATGCCTGGATGGGCGCCGCGGTGGCTCTGGGGGCTGGGGCCGTGGTTTGGCGCGCGCCGGGGTCGGTTGCATGGCGTGGCCTGCCGCTGGTCGTGGCGGGAATGGTGCTCGCGCCGTGGCTTCAGTTGGCGACCGGCTTGTTGCCATTTCGTGGTCAAGCTTGGATGTCGTCGCTGTATCTGCTGGGTTTCCTGCTCGTTCTGCAGGTGGGCGCGGTCTGGGAAACGGCCAGTCCGGGCCAGCTTGCCAAGGCCTTGTTCCTGGCCATCGGATTCGCGGCAATGCTGTCGGTCTGGCTGCAGCTTTTCACCTGGCTCGGTCTGTGGGAGGGTGCGGAGGTCACGGACATATGGTCCATGGGTTATAGCGGCGCCCGGCCCTACGCCAATCTGGGTCAACCTAATCAGCTGGCGACGTTGTTGATCTGGGCGCTGTTGGCTTGCTTGTGGGCCCATGTATCGGGTCTGCTGGGTCGCGCCAGCGCTGTATTGATCGCCGCATTCCTGCTGTTCGGCCTGGCATTGACCCAGTCACGCATGGGTTGGCTGGCATTGACCGTAGTAGTGGCCGGCGTCTGGTATTGGCGCGTCTTGTGGCCGGATCGCCGGCTGCCGTGGGCCGTGTCAGGCCTGTACCTGTTCTTCTGGATCTGCCCGTTTGTGCTGCGCTGGCTGCAGTCGGCGCTGATGCTGGGCAATGATGCGAGCTTCCTGCGTATGCAGGAGCAGGGGGAACTGCGACTGACAGCCTGGCGCTTGTTTCTCCAGGCCGCATGGGAACGCCCGTGGGCCGGTTACGGCTGGACGGAATTGACCCAGGCACAGATCGCTGTCGCAGACCAATTGCCGGCCCTCGGCGTGACGTTCGGCCATTCGCACAACCTATTCCTCGATCTGCTGTTGTGGTGCGGCATCCCGCTGGGCCTGTTGCTGGTGGGCGTGTTGCTACGCTGGTTCTGGGCGCGTTTGCGTGCCGTGCAGACACCACAAGATGCCGCCATCTACATGCTGCTGGGCGTGGTGGCCATTCATGCCATGGTCGAGTTGCCCCTGCACTACGCCTATTTCCTGCTGCCGGTAGGACTGTTCATGGGTGTTCTCGACGTGCGCCTGGCGGCTCCGGTTGTGATCCGGACACCGCGCTGGACCTTGACACTTCTATGCCTGATCGCGGTGCTGGCGCTGGCGGTGACGATTCGCGATTATTTCCGGGTCGAGGCCAGCTACAACGCGTTGCGGTACGAGCAGGCGCGTATCAATTTGCACAAGAACCCAAAGGGTGAGCCGCCGGATGTGCTCGCGCTGACACAACTTCGAGAATGGATACGGTTGGGACGCACCACCATCGGCCCGGGTATGAGTGAACGCGATCTGGAGTGGATGGCATCTGTCATTCGCACGTATCCGTCTCCGAGTGGGGCGTTTCAGATGGCAAAGGCCTTGGCCTTGAACGGCCATCCCGGGCAGGCGGGTCTGTGGCTGGTGCGGGCCTGCAAAATCACCGACACCGAGAAGTGTCAGCAGGTGCGAGTCGCTTGGGAACAGGAATCACGCAACAACCCCTTGCTGGCTGCGATCGCCTGGCCGATGAAATAGTGCGCCGATGACGATAGCCACACCCGTGGCGCCGACCCGATCTGGTGGCTGGCCCGTTGATGTCTTGCTGGTGGCCCTGTTGACGCTACCTTGGCTCTGGCCTTTCGCCAGCGGCCCGACGCCATCCGTGATGCCGCGCCTGGTGTCACTGGCGTGTGGCGTTTTGTTCCTGCTGGTGTTTCAGGCCACACGGCCGGGCCATGATCTGGCCGGTCTGCTCACCAAGGCTCTACTCGTGGCGGCCTTGGTCAGCGGCGTGATCGGTCTGTTGCAATATTTCGGCGCCAGCTCGGCATTGGCGCCCTGGGTCAACGTCACCGTGCCGGGTTACGCATTCGGCAATCTGCGTCAGCGAAATCAATTGGGCAGTTTGCTCAATATCGGGCTGGCGGTGCTGGTCTGGAGCGCCTGGACGCGGCAGTTTCGCGCTGCGATCGACGCCAGGCCAGACCTTGGTGCCGGCCGGCCTGCCACCTGGCGTGCCGGTGCCAAGGTCGTGGGTCCGCTGCTGCTGGCACTTGTCTTGCTGGTGGGCGCCAACGCCGCCACCACATCGCGTACCGGCCTGGTGCAGCTGGTGGCCCTGCTGGTGCTGGCCCTGGTGTGGCGCCGTCAGGCCGCTCCGGGGACCTGGGCGATTCTGGGTGGCGCAGTGCTGATCTACGCCTTGGCGTCGGTGTTGTTGCCGTTGCTGGCCGGCATGGACCCATTTGCGTCGGGTATCGCCGCACGTTTCAGCGACGGCGGGCAGAGCTGCGAAAGCCGCATCATCCTGTGGCACAACGTGTTGCAGCTGATCGCGCAAAAGCCCTGGTTCGGCTGGGGCTGGGGTGAGCTCGACTACGCGCACTTCATCACCCTGTACCCGGGCGCACGTTTTTGCGACATTCTGGACAACGCCCACAACCTGCCGTTGCATCTGGCGGTGGAACTCGGTGTGCCGGTGGCCGCCGTGTTCTGTGGCCTGGTGGCCTGGCTGGTGGTGCGCGCCAGGCCCTGGCGCGAGGTCGACGTTGATCGTCAGATGGCCTGGGCAGTGCTGGCCATGATCGCGCTGCACAGCATGCTGGAGTATCCGCTGTGGTACGGGCCGTTCCAGGTCACGACGCTGCTGGCGGTCTGGATTCTCTGGCGGACTCCGCCGCGCAGGGCGGGTACGGTTGTCGAACCATCGCAGGCTGAACGTGCACCCGCACCCGCACCCGCACTGCGCCAGGGTTCAGGACTTTCGGCGCTTGTCGCCACCTGTGCCGTCCTGTTGCTGCTGGCGCTGGCGTACGCAGCCTGGGATTACCGCCGGGTCAGCCAGATTCAGATTTACCTGGCGCCGTCCTTGCGCGCGAGCGCCTACCGTGAGCACACGATGGAAAAAATCCAGGATTCGTGGATGTTTCAGAATCAGGTCCGTTTCGCCGAGTTGACGCTGACGACCGTCACGCCCGACAACGCCGCGCATGTGTACGCGTCAGCCGGCGCGTTGCTGCATTTTTCGCCCGAGTCCCGTGTAGTTGAAAAACGCATCGACAGCGCGCTGGTGCTGGGCCGCGACGACGAAGCCGCGTACTACATGCTGCGCTACCGTAACGCGTTTCCGGCCGAATTCGCGCGCTGGGAACAACGCGCCAGTTACGGGCCATTACCGAAGATCGATCCGTAAGCGGGCTGTCGACGCAGCCCAAGTCGATCGGTCACCCGGCGATGAAACTCCCCGACTGCCCGCCGTGCTTTTGCAGCAGCTTGATGTCCGACATCGTCATGCCGCGGTCCACCGCCTTGCACATGTCGTAGATGGTGAGCAGGGCGATCTGCACGGCGGCGAGGGCCTCCATCGAATCCATGAAAATCAGCGACTTACGTGGCCCTGCCTAGCCCTGCCCTGTAAGCCCAGGCCCTGTAGCAGAAGGTAACTGCGTCGCTGTGAAGCGGGGTGGAGTGGAGAGCAACCGGAGGCGAACTGGCAGTCCGTAGGATATCGGCTCGATCAATTGTGGGTAAAGGGCAGACCTAGCCAAGCATGCTTGCCGGCTGCAGGCCTGGAAAACGACTCTGAGACCAATGGCAGTTATTGACATTTCATGTCAGAATATGCCATTCTGGTCAATAGAGGTGCCCGATGCAAAGCATGAACATTTCACTCCCAGAACCCTTAAAGCGATTTGTCGATGGACAGATCGAACAGGGGCGTTACAGCAGCGTCAGCGAGTACATGCGCGAGCTCATCCGCGGTGACGAAAAGCGCAAGGCGCAAGAGCAGCTTGAAGCGCTGCTAATGGAAGGCCTGCAGGGCGAAGCGCGCACCATGACGCCCGAGGACTGGAGCGCCATCCGCAAGGAAGCCCTGACAACCCTCAAGGCCCGCAACGCGAGCCGCTGATGGGCCGCATCGAACGCAGCGCAGCCGCTCGGGCTGATCTGATCAGCCATTTCGTCTACCTAGCGCAAGAAGCCGGCGAAACAATCGCAGACCGCTTCTTAGACCGCGCGCAAGAGAGCTTTGGCCTGCTGGCCGAGCAAGCGCAGATCGGCCCGGTCGTGCCCACACAGATACCAACCCTTGTAGGCGTGCGTAAATGGCGCGTGAGGGGCTTCGACCGCTTCCTGATCTTCTATATCCCGATCGAGGGCGGCGTACGGATCATCCGTATCCTGCACTCGGCGCAAGACTGGTGGGGCCTGCTCGACCTGGCGGATTGAAACTGACCGGGCGGCTAGAGCTGCCCTGTACCACGAGAAATCGCTGAACTTTTTTCTCAAGCCACGTTACCGTGGCTGAATGATCAAGCAAAACCAGATCAAGCGCAAGCTTGAGCTACCGGAATCGCTCGCGGTCGTGCGCGGCATTCTCAGCCGCATTCAGCACGCCAGCCGCGTTGCATTTGCCGATGCAGTTTGTCAGGACTTCGGCTTTCTGGACAGCCGCGGCGCGGCGCAGAACGCGGGCTGCGCCAAGGCCTTGCGCGAACTCGAGCGGGCCGGGCATTTTGTGCTACCCGTTGCGAGATCGCGACAAGTGGATCGGCTGGTCGACAGCGCGCGAGTGCAGGCCACGCAGCCGGGGCAGGCGTTCTGCGCCGTGGCCAAGGGTGACTGGCCCGCCACCAAGGGCTACTACCGGTTCATCGATCAGAGCGATGACGCACTGAGCACCGTGGCTGCCATCCTGGCGCCGCACCGTGCAGCGCATGAAGGCGCACGCCACGGTGCTGTGCATCCAGGACGGCACCGACCTGAACTTCTCCGGGCTTGCGCAGTGCGACGGCCTGGGCTCGATCGGCACCAACCAGACCGGCGCCAGCAGCACTGGTCTGCATCTGCACTCCACGCTGGTGGTGACGACCGAGGGACTGCCGCCGGGGCTGCTGGACGCCCAGTTCCATGCGCCTGTGTCAAGAGCCGAGGATGACTTGCGCGCCAGCGCAGACATCCCCATCAAGGAGAAGAAGACCTTAAGGAGAATGGCACTTACTTTGGCGCCGCGACGTTGAAGTTACGGGCGTAAGCGATTGAATTTGAAGAGAAAGGAAGGTGGCTGACCCAGGGATTGATAGCATGGTTGTTACTACGCACCCAAACCATCTTTCCGAAAGCCAGCCACCATGGATCGTAATGCCCCAAACGCTGTTCATCAACGTCGTAGCACAATCGCACGCCGGGCCAAGGCGACCGACGCGGTGGAGTTCTTCAACGTGCTGACGAGTCCGGCGTTGCTCGAGACGACTGAGTCGGTGCTGCCCGAGCACCGCGAGCGGCTGTATCCGCCCACGGTTGCGCTGTCGATGTTCATGCGCCAGGTGCTGGAGGCCGACGGCTCGTGCCAGAAGGCAGTCAACGGCTGGGCGGCGCAGCGCGCAGCCGATGGGCTCTCCTCGTGCAGCGTTCGTACCGGCGGGTACTGCCGGGCGCGCCAGCGCCTGCCGCTGGAGATGGTCAGTGCGCTGACGCGCGAAACAGGCCGCTTGCTCAGCGAGAAGGCGCTGGAAAAGTGGCTCTGGCGCGGGCGTACGGTGAAGTTGGTGGACGGCACCGGGATCTCGATGCCCGATACACCGGAGAACCAAGCGGTTTATCCCCAGCCCAGCACCCAGGCGCCCGGGGTTGGATTCCCGCTGGCGCGCTTGGTCATGGTGATTTGCCTGGCCACTGGCGCAGCGCTCGATATGGCGGTCGGACCGCACAGCGGCAAAGGCTCTGGTGAACTCGGGTTGGTGCGCTCTTTGCTCAAGGGCTTTCGTCCGGGCGATGTGATGCTCGCCGACGCCCTGTACTGCAACTATTTCCTCATCGCCACGCTGATGGCGGCAGGCGTGGATGTCTTGTTCGAACAAAACGGTGCGCGCATCACCGACTTTCGCCGTGGCAAGTCGCTGGGTGTGCGAGACCACCTCGTGTGCTGGCGCAAACCTGCGGCGCGCCCAGAGTGGATGACGCCCGAGCAGTACGCTCGCTTTCCCGATGAACTCACGGTGCGCGAAGCCAGGGTCGACCACCAGGTGCTGGTCACCACGTTGCTCAATCACCGCACGGTCAGCAAGTACGATCTCAGCGAGCTGTATGCGCAACGCTGGAACGTCGAACTGGACCTGCGCAACCTCAAGACCACCACCGGCATGGATGTGCTGAACTGCCAGACGCCGCAGATGAACGAGAAGCAACTGTGGGTCCATCTGCTGGCCTACAACGTGATTCGACTGCTCATGGCGCAGGCCGCCAGTAATGCGGGCGTGGACCCGCGTGAGCTGAGCTTCAAGCACACAGTCCAACTGTGGACAGAGTGGACCTCACGCGGCTTGTCGGCCACGAAGGACAGCGGGCGCCTGTTCACACTGATCGCCCAGTGCAGGGTGGGCAACCGGCCCGGACGTATCGAGCCACGAATGCGAAAGCGACGACCCAAACCCTACCAGTGGTTGAAGATCCCGCGCGCCAAGGCTCGGCGAAAGATAGAGCGCCACGGTCACGCGTGGGAGACAAAGTAAGTGCCATTCGGCTTAGGCGTACTACGAGGCGGCGGCCAATCTGATGACCAACGTGGCGCTCGATCCGGTGGGCAAGATCCCGGAGTTCAAGTACTGTGCGGTGGCGGTATCCGCTGGCGGCGTGGTGCAAGCGTCTGCCGGTTATGGAACCGGAGCGGTGACAGGCTGATTCCACTTCCATGCAGCCAGTGACGGAACAGGCCGCCTGACCAGCGAGATGGTGGTCAAATCGGCGCAGCTGGCCAACGTCCCCCAGTATTTGCGTTGCAAGCAAACTCACAGCAATTCAAGCTCGCTTACCGGAAGGATACCGAAAGCCGACAAAGAGGCGTCCCTCGTGTTTCTACTCAATACTTCGATGTGCAACTTGAGTAGTGCTCTCTGCGGATCGCTATCTCGCTTCGCGCGCAAAGCTCTGCAACGACAAGATCAGCTGCCTGGCCTGAGTGCCGAAGCTTTGAAATCCATGGTGCCGATAGAACGCTTCAGCGGCATCGTCCTTGGCATCGACCACCAACGCAAACACGGCGACATCGGAGCGCAATGCGCGCACGGCCGCATCCGCCAGCAGCGCACCACCCAGCTTCTGCCCGTGGAAGGCGAGATCAACGGCTAGGCGGCCGACCCTGGCGACGGGCACCGAGGGGTAGCGCGGCAGGCGCTTGGTCAGTGACTCGGGCAGGTCGGTGAGCGGCACGCCAGCGGCCGCCAGCGTGTAGTAGCCGGCCACCTTGCCGCTGCTCGCATCTACCGCGACGAAGCAGGCGCTGGCGCGGCGGCGCACGTCTTGCGTGGCTTGGCGAGCCAAGTAGTGGTTGAGCGCCTCAACCCCGCAGCTGAAATCATCTCGTGCATGGCTTGGGCTCAGCACCTCAAGCCGAAAGGCCGCCGTCACTTGGCGTCAGCGATCAACCGTTGGCGGGCCGTGAGGGCACGCTGCATTGCCGGCGCCAAGGGCGGCGGGTTCAGCAGCAGCTCAGCAAAGCGCTGTTGGTGATCGACCGACAGCCGGATGATTTGCGCGTCCTCAATGGTCTGGTGCGCGTCCTTCAGGGCGGCGGCCACCAAAAAGTCGCTGATGCTGCGGCCCTGCAGTTCGGCGGCACGCCGAACGACCGCCAGCGCGTCGGGGGCGATGCGCGCTTCAACGCGGGCAGTGCGGGTGGATTCTTGGGTGGTCATGGGGATCCTTGCTTGATACGAACAATGTACGTCTTTTCGCCGTACATTGTCAAGCGGCCCGGCTGAGCTGATGCTGGGCCTGGCGCGTGAGCGTGGCACGGCCTTTGTGCAGGTCCAGCTATTCGCAGCCATCGGGCTCACCATCGAACGTGGAAAGTCCAGCGCAGGAACGTACTGCGCAATGGGGGTTACGGACTACGACATGGCCCGCAGCGCCGCGTAACAAACCTTCACCTGTTCATACCGCCGCGTGGCTTGCGGGTACAGCTGCTGGTCTTTGGTCATGACCAGCTTGTGCGGCGAGCCCTGTTTTCTCTCCTCAAAGTGCAGTGGCAAGTCCAAATCACGCAGCTGGCTCATGACATGGCTGCGGTGCACGGCGGCAAGGGGCCAGATACGTTCGGCTTCGGTTGGGGAATGCACAAACTGCATTGCTGTGGTGCAGTACTGGCAGCGGCAGGCTGCGCTGGCTGAAATCGACCAATCACCCGGTTCCCGCAAGCCCCGATTGCATTCGTCGCGCAAGTGGGGCTCAACATATTGGAGCAAGACTGCGCTCCCGCTTTTGTTGCGATCTACGCCCTGGGTCTGCAGTTGCATGAGCAGTTGGGCCAGTTCCAGGGCAGGATAAAGCAGGGGGTGTGTTTTTACATGCGCCACCCAGGCGTCGGTCAGCGCAGAGTCATTTAGCCATGCGCAGGCTCGCGCAATGTGGCTGCATGTTTTGAGCCGCGTTGGTAGGGCGGCATTGCGACGGGCAGCACTGGTCGCACTGGTACTTGCCGTCATCGTGTCATCGTGGATATAGGCGTTGATGCCGTCGTCGATCACCACACGGCACAGACGCCGGTCCAGCGCATTTTCGTCAGCACGTTGCAAGAAGTCGGCTAGTTCCAATGCAGGTAATTGGGTGCGCGCATCTTTTGCGTTGGTGGCCCATTTTTGCAGCAGGCGCTCACACCAATCCACACCATAAACATCCTGCAATCGCTTGAGCGGTGCCACATAGGCGAGCGTCATCGCTCGGATGGAACAGCGTTCAAGCAGAGAAAATGCCAGCTCTGGATGGCTGATGTATGCGCCGATACCCGCAATGGATGCCCAGTCAGCAGCGTTCGGATGGCGGTAATCGCTGAACAAGAACGCGCCTGCTTGTTGGACGATTTCGGCCACACGCCCCTCATTTCCTGGCTGCTGGATCAAGGCGGTGAACGCTTGCATCGATTGGTTGCGGTTGAGGTCAAAGTCAAACATGATTTGATCTTGAACACGCCACACCACGATGGCGCCGCGCTGGTACCAGTAGTCCAGCGTTTCGCCATAGTTGCCCATGAAGCCCTCATACTCGGAATCCACCAAGTCCAACTCGCCCAGCTCAGTGGACATACAGGTTTGGTCATCCCGGGTGTGCAAGGTTTTGTACGCAACGCTCTGGCTTTGCGCGTTCATCCACGCAGATAAAGTCAAGTCGCTGTCAATCAATTCGTCTGGCTCGGGCTCAGAAGGGGCGCCACGTCTATGGCCGTAGCCACCTCCACCGTCATCGCCGCCAGTCGCAGTCCAGCTTTGGTGTAACTGCGCCAAGGCAAGATGGGTAACCAGCCCGAGTTTTTGCGCCGCATGGCGGAATGCGCCTGCACTCACATGGTCGTTGCCCTTGAGGTATTGCCAACGCAAGCTGTGCTCGGTGTAGCTGTGATCCAGCAGATAGACGAGGTGTGCAGGCTTGGCTGGCTGTGTGGGGCTGTGCGCCACTGCTGGCGCAGAAAAATACGCACGCAGCGCCGCCTCCAATGGGGGTTGGGAATTGTGCTGTCGCTGGTGTCGTGTTCTGCGGCACTGGGCTCCAGTACCAGGTTGTAGGTCAGCGCGACACGATAGCCCTGTTTGACCTCATGCACCTCGTGCTTGCAGTCCGAATAGAACGCAATGCACTGGATATCGGGCTCCTGCAAATTTTCGGACACAAACGCATACTGCTCTTGCCCGTGGTGAATATGCAAGGAACCCCCGATATGGGGTGACGGCAACAGCACGATCAGGCTTGCCACCATGCCATCGTGTTTTTCTGTGTCCTGATGGGGTTTGAAAAACTGGCCGGGCTCATACACCAACAGGTTGTGCAAGTGCGGCACCAGTCGCGCGTTGTGTGGCAAGCCCAGTGCATTGCGCATCGTGCTGACCAGGGTATCGAGCGCCTGCGCGTCCCAAGTGACCGTCAACTGGTCGGCGCTGATCTCATGCGTATCGCGCACTTGCTTGTTCAGCAAAGTTTTCTCACGCAAACCAAACTTCGCCGGCTTTGCCAGTGTGAGCAAGGATTGGGCATCTTTTTGTCGTATGGGCAGCGACAGTTCGCCTAGTCCGTCCACTGTCACGCCAAGCATTGGCGCGGCGACCTTGCCACAGGCGTAAAAGCTGGCAAGTTGATGTGCTGGAGATGCGGGACTGGACATGTTCACAAGTGCGCGAACGATGTCGTTGGTCATGGTGCGATTCGTGTATTCGAAGGGGAAGTAATTTTACGGTGAGGACTGACGGAGCCTGGTCGGCAATGCTTCAAAAATGGATGCACTGCCATTGCTAAAAGGTTCGCATGCTCACCCAGCAGACCATTCTTGAAGCAGCCCAGCGCGCGGCCATGGCGGCCAGCTGTCCGGCGCGTGTCATGCTTTTTGGCTCCTATGCCCGAGGCGATGCCAATGAGAACTCTGATCTGGACCTGTTGGTGATTGAGCACAACGTGCCAGACAAGGCTGCCGAATACCTGAAGCTGCACCGGGCTATCGGGCCTATGGGCGTTGGCGTGGATGTGCTGGTCATTTCCAGTGCGAAATTTGAGCGCCGCTGTCAGGTGCCGGGCACTGTTGCGTATCGCCCAGCCAGCGCTGGCGGGTGTGCTCGTACGGATCTGTGGACGGGGTGTTGGGTGACTGGCATTCCTACTCCGACTGAATCGGTTGCGCGCCGGGTGGCTGTGATCAGGCATCGAACGCAGCGGGCAAGCTCACTTCCAACAGGTTCAGGTCCGCGCTTGCATCGACGAACCGATAACGCGTCGTGTCGGTGACGGTGATGCTGTCGTCTGGCGCCAGCGCGATCGATTCGCCGTCCGTTTGCATCGTGACCTGGCCGCTCAGCACGAAATAGAGGCAGAACTCGGTCGCGTGTTGCTGCGCGGCGGTGCTGTTGCGCCCCTCGGCTGGCCGCAGTACCCGCACGCCGGCCAGGCCGCTGGTGGCAGCCGCGATACCGGTGTCGCGCATCTCGAAGCCGTCCTTGCGCCAGGGTTCCCATGTCGCCTGGGCTGCAATATGGCGAACGAAGCGCTGGCCACCAAAGTCACGATCGGGATAACGCTCGGGTGTCGGCAAGACCATCGCATGGTCGGCCATCGTGATGTGCTGCGCCGGCGCACCGATCTCGACCACCTCGGCGCCAGCCGAGCTCTCCAGCACCCGGTGGCGAATCTGCGGCGCTTGCAACACGCAGTCGCCGGCATGCATCACGAATGGTTCGCCTTGCCCTTCATAGACCACGCGTACCCAGCCCTTGCGGCAGAAGATGGTCTGGAACCGGATCTTGTGGAAATGCACATAGTCGGGCACCGGTCCGCCGTCCAGGATGCGGATATGCGAGGCGATGAAGGCGCCTCCGTGGCGATCCGGCAGCAGGTCGCGATACCACATGCCGGCGCGCCCGGCACTCCATTGCCCGTCGCCGCCTCGGCTCAGCACCAGCGCCTGGCGGGCCGGTGGAACCTTCATCGGCGGATCGGCGGCTGTCAGGTGGATAGACACGCCATTGGGCGCGTTCAGCAGGGTCTGGCCGCCCGCGGCCGCCTGCGCATCGTCGCACAGCAGGTACAGCGCCTCGACGCCACGCGCGGCGCCGCGTTGCAGCCGGATCTGCATGCCGTAGCCGGACAACATCACGGTGTCCGGGTCGTCGGCCGGGAATATGGCGTCGACGCGAAAGCCCAGGGTCTTGACAAAGAAGCTCAGGCTCGGTTCGATGGCGTCGCAACCGATCTGAACCTGGGCCGACCGGAGCATCGATGTGTCGACAAGGACGGGGAGAGATTGCACGGTGTGGGTGAATATCGGATGGCGGCGGGTTTGGCGTGGGATTGCAGGCGCGTCTTTCGGTTCGATGAGCATAACGGGCGACGGCGGCGCCCGATGTCAATTGCTTAACAGCCGTCGAGAGAATCTTTGCGGGGGCCGAGCCGCGGTCAACAGGTCAACAGGTCAACATGCGTATCAGGGCTTGCCGGTCCCGGATCACCACGGCGCGTCCATCGTGGCAAATGATGTCCTCACGTTCCAGCATCGAGAAAATCTGCGACACGCTGACCCGGGACAAACCGCAGATGTGGCCCATTTCCTGCTGCGTGAACGAGATGGTCACCAAGGTGCCATTGCGGTGGATCGCCCCATAACTGTTCATCAGTCCCAGCAGATGGTGGCAGACGCGGCGGCGCGCCGAATTCGAACCGAGCAGCGCCAGATGCTGCAGCATGATGCGAAATCGCATACCCGACAAGGTCTGGTACTGGCGCAGCAACGCAGGACTGCGCTCGATCGCGCCCATCATGGCGTCGGCTGGCAGCGCTCGCACGGTGGAGTCCGCCGCTGCGACGGCCGATACCACGTAATTCGCGCTGGCGCGCAAGGCGCAGTCGCCGACCAGGCCATTGGGGCCCATGATCATCAAGTGGCGCTCCTGGCCATCAGGCGAAAACGCTGCCAGGCGGACGCGTCCGGTCTCGATCACATAGACCGTATCGGCCGCTTGCCCTTCCAGGAAAAGGGTTGCGTCCTTGGCGAAACGCAGCACTCGGGCACCCGCGGTCGCGGCATCCCAGCAAAATCGCAGGTCGGCGAACCAGGCGGAAACAATGGCCTGCTGTTGTGCCGACCCGGTTCCGGGTGCACCCGCATTCGTGCCGCGCAGGTCTTTCGTCATCAACACACGATCTCCAGTAATTGTGTTGCGGGCCGAGTCGGTAGACAAGGGCGCGTCGCGGTAGTTTAGTGCCTGTCTTGGCCGCAGCGCCGCAGTCCAGGCGGCGTCAGCCGGCGATGTGGCAGCCGTGCTGAGCCTGAAGAACATCTCCATCGCCTTCGGAGGTGTGTTGGCTGTCGACGACCTCAGCCTCGATATCCGCTCCGGCGCGATCACGGGTCTGATCGGCCCCAATGGCGCGGGCAAGACCACCGCATTCAATATCATGGCCGGCAGCCTGCGCCCTGACAGCGGCCAGGTCTTGTTCGACGGCCGCCCGATCACCGCGCTGGCGCCGCACCAACGCGCGGCGCCGGGTATCGCGCGAACTTTCCAGCTGGCGCATGAGTTCACTCGCCTGACGGTGATCGAGAATCTGATGGTGGCGGCGGACATCCATGCCGGCGAGAACGTGTTCAACACGGTTTTTCGCCGGGGCAGGTTTGCGCACGCGGTGGACAGGTCCCCGGCTTGTGGTGTCCGGGCCGAGCGCCTGCGCGGTCGCTGGCAGCGGGCCGCGCCGCAGAACCTGCTCGAAGCCATGGTGGTGGCAGCCGACGAACCGGGCAGCGGCATCGACGACGCCCAGGTGGCCGGCAATGTGCTGACCATGCTGCTGGCTGGCGAGGACACCACGGCCAACACGCTGGCCTGGTGCATCTGGCTGCTCAAAGAGCATCCCGCAGCACTGGAGCGCGCCCAGGCCGTGATGCGCCGGCGTGCGTTCATCACGGCTACGACTGGCCTTGCGGGCGAACTACCGCGGATTGCAGGCGCCCAAAGCGCCGGCCGCGTATACCGCCTGGGCATCCTGGACCTGGGCAGTGCGCCAACCGATCTTTTGGGTCCGTACGCCATCACGCTGCTGCTGCGGGCTGATGAGGTGATTGAATGAATGAAGCGCCCGGTTTTCCGTTCAAACCAGCAGTCGCACCGGCGGGGTCAACGCGAGCCGTTTGGCCTTGCCGGCAAAACCCTTGGCGTCGAAGGTGACGAAGGCCGCGCAGGCGCGGCTGCCCGCATGGTGCAGCGCGTCGGCGAAGTCCAGGCCCCGCTTCAGGTTGCCCACTGCGGTTTCCACCGTCGCGCGGTCTTCGACCTCGACATGCTCGAGCGCCAGCAGATGCTCGAAGACGCGGCAGACATCCGCGGCCGGGTGGCCATACACGCCGCGCAGCACCCATTCAAGTTCGAGCACCACGGTCTTGGGCACGAACAGCGGCTCGCCTCGCTCGATCACGGCGCGTGCGGCTTCTTCCTGCACGCGCGCCGGACCTCCTTCGCGCACGTAGTAGCGCGCGAGCACATTGGTGTCCAGGCCCAGCATCAGCGCTTGCCCTGCGCCGGCCGGGTCTGCGCCGCGAGCAGGCTGGCAGCATCGAAATCGGCCGGCAGGCGCTTGCCCCGTGCACCCAGCATGCCGAACCCCGAAACCACAAGCTCGGGCGCGCGGTGCACGACACGCAACTCGACCTTGCCGTTCTTCTGCGCAAAAGCCAACTTGCTGCCCTGGCGAATGCCAAGCGCACGCCGGATCTCCATCGGGATGGTGACCTGTCCTTTACTGGTAACGGTGGAGCCTTCCATGGTTTTGTCCTTCAGGTATTACGAGGTAATGATATTAGCACCGACTGGCGCGAGGCTTGCGACGGTGATGGGTCTGGCGATCACGCAGTCGCTGCTGGCGCGGGCCGACGAGGCGATCGAATGAAACGCAGGCAGATTCTCTCGGGCGGTTTGGGGCTGGTCGGCGTGCCGTCTCTTTTGCACGCCCAGGTGCCCCGCGCGCCAGGCAAGACCGCTTACATCCAAGCGCTGGCGAACATAGTGAACTCACCGAACGTAGCGATCCTGAGGCCGGTTTGGCAGCGGCTGGGTTACGTGGAAGGCGAGACGATGCTGTTGCGCTCGGCCGAAGGCGACCCGCGACGCTGCGCGCACCTTCGTGCGCGTGTCGGTGCAGCCCTACACCAGCGATGACGACTTGGCTGCGCTGGAGGCGGCCTTGGTCAGCGTTTTCTCGCCAGCGTCAACCCGTCGCTGAATGGCAGCAGTGACAGGTCGATGCGCTGGTCGGCATGCAGCTTGTTGTTGAGCGACTGCAGAGCCAGCGTGTCGACATCGTCGGGGGCCGCAGCGTGTGCGACGGCCCCGCTCCACAAGGTGTTGTCGATCGCGATCAGGCCACCACTGCGCACGAGTTCCAGGCAGCGTTCGTAATACGCGTCGTAGCCGGACTTGTCGGCGTCGATGAACGCAAAGTCGTACTTGCCACTTTCGCCGGCGGCCAGGCGGGCATCGAGCGTTTCCAGCGCCGGCGCCAGTTGCAGATCGATCTTGTGCGTGACCGCGGCCTGTTCCCAGAACGGTTTGCCGACCCGGGTGTAGGCATCACTGATGTCGCAGGCCAGCACCTTGCCGTCATCGGGCAGGGCCAAAGCGACGCACAGGGCGCTGTAGCCGGTGAAGACACCGATCTCGATGGTGTTGCGCGCGCCCAGCAACTGGACCAGCATCGCCATGAACTGGCCCTGCTCGGGCGCGATCTGCATGCCGGCATGCGGATGGTCCCGCGTGACCTCGCGCAAGGCCGTCTGCGCCGGATGCTCACGCAGCGAGTGGTCGAGCACGTACTGGTAGAGCTTGTCGGTAACCTTGAGCACACGGCTGGACATGGTGAAAACCCCTTTCAGTGCAGCGGCCGGGTCAGGTAGACCCCTTCGCGTCCCACGATCACAACGCGCGCGGGCATGAAGATTGTGCAGTCGTCACACGGCGCGCGGATTTCGAGTTCACCGTCGGTGGCGATGAGTTCGTCCTTGGCAAAGGTCTCGAAGCCGACCAGCGGTCGCGTGAAGGCGAAGTCGGTTGTGGCGATCACATGGGTGCGCAGCAATTCGAAACGGCGCGGTGGCTGTGGCGTAGTGGTGGTCGCTGCTTCGACCAGGCCAAAATGGGCCAGGAAGTCATATGCCACGTCGATTGCCATGTCAGCGCTGGCCTGCTTGAAGTGTTGGCCACATTCGACCACCATCGCCGCGCCCGGTCCGTCCGCCTGGCCATGGCGACCGTGCTGGATCAGCGGGGTTCCCGAGCCCAGGCCGCTGGGCATGACCAGATGGACTCCCGGCCGTGGAAGCACATTGGCGACACGCGTGTTGCGCGTGAATTGCGGATACACCCAGAACGGCACCACGTCCTGGCTGGTCGAATGGATGTCCAGGATATGCTCGGCTGCGGCCACCGCCGGGCGCATGACGCGGGCGCGGCGCAATTCCACGCTGTCCTCGTTGCCACCCAGCCATGCGTCGGTCCAGATACGGTTCAGGTTGTGCGTGATCTGCCGGCTGGCGAACGGGTCGGCGGGGTCGAAACTCTGGTAGGCCTCGACATTGGCGAAACTCACGGTCAGCGTGCCGATCTTCGGGCGCACGTTGTGGTCGAGCAGATGGCAGGCCGCCACCATGCCGCAGAACTCGTTGCCGTGGGTCAGCGCATTGACCATCACATGCGGGCCCGTCACGCCGGACTCGAAGCGATGCACATAGTCGATGCCGGTATTTCCCTCCCGGTAGGGCGACAGGTCGCGGGGCAGGACTTCGAAGTGGGCGGGGGTATCGGTCATCGGCTGGCTGGTGCGGTGGCGATGTTGCAGTGGCGTCAGCGCCCTTCGATCGTGCGCTGGCAGGCGATAGCCGCAAAGGGATGGCGCGGCAAAACCAGCGGGTCGTTGGCCCCCTTAATCATCATACGATACTATGGTACACCCTAATGCGCAGTGCTTGAAACCACGCTAAATTTGCTGGTTCCACCTGTGGATTCACAAATTTTCAAGGAGACGATCATGTTGCAGAAATCCCGCCGTTCGTTTGTTGCCGGCGCCGTCGCCGGTCTGGCTCTGGTGGCTGCCGCCCTGCCAGCCAGCGCGCAGAACTACCCGACGCGTCCGATCACGATGGTTGTCCCCTGGGGCGCAGGTGGTGGTACCGATGCAACCGGACGCATCATTGCCAGCCTGCTTGAAAAAGAACTCGGCCAGCCCGTCACCGTGGTGAACCGCACCGGTGGCAGCGGCGTGGTCGGCCATTCGGCCATCGCGGCGGCCGCACCGGACGGTTACACCATTGGTGTGGCCACGGTCGAGATCGGCATGATGCACTGGCAAGGCCTGACCGAGCTGACGGGCACGTCCTACACGCCGATCGGACTGGTCAATGCCGACCCGGCTGGTATTCAGGTGCGCAGCGATTCGCCGTACAAGACGATCAACGATCTGCTGGCCGCGGTCAAGGCCAACCCTGGCAAGCTCAAGGCTTCGGGCACTGGCCAGGGCGGCATCTGGCACTTGGCAATCGCCGGCCTGCTGCGCGACCAGAAGATCGATCCGGCCACCGTACCCTGGGTTCCCAGCAATGGCGCAGCGCCCGGCCTGCAGGACATGATTGCCGGCGGCATCGACCTGGCGCCAGTGTCGCTGCCGGAGTCGCGCTCGCTCATCGACGCCGGCAAGGTGCGCAGCCTGGCCATCATGTCGGAAGAGTCTTCCACGCTTTACCCCAACGTGCCCACGCTGAAGAAGGCGATCGGCAGCGACTGGACGATGGCGGCCTGGCGCGGCATTGTTGCGCCCAAGGGCATTCCGGCCGACGTACGCGACAAACTGGCAGCGGCCGTCAAGAAGATTGCTGCCGGCAAGGATTTCAACGAATTCATGTCCAAGCAGGGTTACGGCGTGATCTACAAGTCACCGGATGACTTCGCCAAGTTCATGGCCAAGTCCGACTCCGAGCTCGGCGCCACGATGAAGGCCGTGGGTCTGGTCAAGTAAGCACGATCTGCAACACCACCATCACCGGAAAGCCGCCTCGCCATGAAGCTCAACGACGCCGTCATTGGCATATTTCTCATGTTGTTGGGCACGGCGGTGCTGGTGGTGGTGCAAAGTTATCCACGGATACCGGGGCAGAACGTCGGACCGGCGCTCTTTCCTGGCTTGATCGCGGCTGGCCTGTGGTTTGGCGGGCTGATGCTGACGGTCAGCGGCTGGCGCGCCCGCGGCAAAGTGCCCTGGCTGGAGTGGGAAGACTGGGTGCGCTCGCCGCGCCATGTGCGCGCGCTGGTCGTGTTGCTCGGCTCGGTGCTGTTCTACATGGTGGCAGCGCAGAGTCTGGGTTTCCTGCTCACCTCGCTGCTGATCCTGACCTGCCTGTTCTATTCACTGGAGTTGCCGTTGGGGCGATCGGTACTGATCGCCGTGATCGCCACGCTGGTGATTCATTTCGCCTTCTACAAGTTGCTGCGGGTCCCGCTTCCGTGGGGCATTCTGACCAACTACGCCTGGTGACTGAGACGGTTGGCGCTTTCGCGTGCCCGTCTGTGTAACCGCGAATAGACCCTAGGAAAGCGCACGTTATGTGGATAGCTGTTGAACAGGCTTTCGGGATGGTGTTCGAGCCCTACACGTTGATGGTGATGGTGCTGGCGGCCGGATACGGACTCTTTGTCGGTGCCGTTCCCGGCCTGACCGCCACCATGGCCACTGCCTTGCTGGTGCCGGTGACGTTCTTCATGGCGCCGATTCCCGCGATTGCTGCGATCGTGACGGCTACTGCGATGGCCATTTTTTCGGGCGACATTCCCGGTTGTCTGTTGCGCATACCGGGCACGCCCGCGTCGGCGGCGTATACCGATGAGTCCTATGCCATGACCCGCAAAGGCCAGGCCGAGGTGGCGCTGGGCGCCGGCCTGGTGTTCTCGGCGGTCGGGGGCTTGTTCGGCACCCTCGTGCTGGTGCTGGCAGCTCCGGCGCTGGCCGAGTTCGCGTCGCAGTTCAGCTCGTACGAGTATTTCTGGCTGGTGCTGCTGGGCCTGACATGCGCGGTATTCATCACCTCGTCGGCGCCGATCAAGGGTCTGATCACGCTTTCCCTGGGACTGCTGGTGTCCTGTGTCGGTCTGGGCAATCCGGCCGGCTTTCCGCGCTTCACGTTCGGCAACATCGAAACGCTGGGCGGCATCGGCATGATCCCGATGATGATCGGCATGTTCGCGCTCTCCGAGATCATGCGTTACGTGGTCGACACCAGCCCACCTGGCGAAGTCGTGGTGGAGAAGGTCGGCAATGTGCTCAAGGGTCAATGGAAGCTGGCCAAGAAGTACCCGGTGCAAATCCTGCGCGGCAGTGTGCTCGGGACCGCCGTGGGCGCCTTGCCAGGTGCAGGCGCCGACATCGCATCGTGGATGTCGTACGCGTTGAGCAAGAAGATGTCGAAGGAGCCCGAGAAGTTCGGCACCGGTCACGTCGAGGGCATTGTCGAGTCGGGCGCCGCCAACAACAGCGCGCTGGCCGGTGCCTGGATTCCAGCACTGGTGTTCGGCATTCCCGGCGATTCGATCACGGCCATCATCATCGGCGTGCTCTACATGAAGAACATGAATCCGGGTCCGTCGCTGTTCACGACCAATCCGCAGAACATCTATGCGGTTTTCCTGATCTTCATCCTGGCCAACCTGATCATGATCCCGCTGGGCATCTTGTGCATCAAGGCGGCGCGGCGCATCCTGAAGGTGCCGCGCAACATCCTGATGCCCATCATCCTGATGTTCTGCATCGTCGGCACGTTTGCAATCAACAACAGCGTCTTCTCGGTCGGCGTGATGCTCGCTGCTGGCGTGGTGGCCTATGTGCTGGAGGCGAACAAGTTTCCGATTGCGCCTGCGATTCTGGGTGTGGTGCTCGGCACCATGCTGGAGGAAAACTTCATCACCTCGATGATCAAGTCGGACGGCAACTTGATGGCGTTTTTCTCGCGCCCGATTGCCGCGACCTTGGCCACAGTCACCATCCTGGTCTGGATATCGCCGGCCTTGGTGGCCTTGTGGCGACGCCGCTCACGGGGCGCCGCGGCTTGACGCGCAGCACTGGGCGCCGCAATCAAGGTTTGAACTGACGGCGCAGTTCGGCGCAATGGTCGCGCGGCGCCAGAGGGGCGGTTTCCCAGACCCAATCGGCCTGGCCTGTTGCGCCTTCGTGCGCCGCTCCCGCGACCGCCAGCACGGTGCGAACCTGCAGCGTTGCGGGTAAGTGGGTGGGAACGCCGACATCACGCAGCACATGGCCGCCGCCCGCAATCAGCAACACCGTTTTGCCCCGAACCATGGCGTCCATGACGGCACCGGCCATGCTGGCATCGCGCGCCAGTTGCACCCTCAGCATTGGCGTCAGGCGCTCTTCGGGCAACAGGTTGCAATGGCCGATCCGGATCGCGTCGCGCTGGCGTGCCAGTGCCGGCCCGCTCAGGTGTTGGTCGAAGCGGGTGTCGCTCATGCTTGGGCGCATCGCTGCGCTGGGCAGGTTGGCGCCCAGCACCGGAATGCCGCGCCCGACGGCAGCCATGACAACCGGCGCGTAGCGCTTCCAGGGCCAGCCGCTGTCGTTCCAGTGCAGCGCATCGCGCACCTGCTGCGCATCGGCGTCGCGCGCCAGACCGGCGGTGGAGCGGCCACGGTCCGCCATCTCCAGCGCCAAGGCTGCCAGCTGCGCGCGATCGGCCAGCGTCTCGACAAAGGCGCGCTGCACCCGACGGTGGGCGTCGGCGTCGTGTTGTTCACCCAGCAGGATCAGGTCGGCAGGCAGCAAGGCCTCCAGACCTTGCGCCACCCGCTGGCGCGGACTGGCACAGCCGGCCAGCAGCAGGGCCAGCAGGCTGATCGAGAAAATCTGTTTTAAAGGTCGCGCCATCGGGGTGGACGCGTCACTCGGGCCAATGCAAGCGCCAGGGCGGTGTCAGTGCATTACCACCGGGTTCTGCGCCAGCGTGGCGTAGCCCTCGAGCGTGTCTTCCACCTCTTCCTGGGTCGGCGTGCTGACCTGCCAGGCTTGGATCTGCTGCTGGAACAACTCGGCCCAGGAGCCGTCGAGATAAAGCTCCTTGCCGGCGCGTTTGTCGACGATTTCGAATCCGTGGCGGGCCATGGCGGGGAGCACGCGCGGTTCGCCGGCCGACTTGGCGGACTCGATCCGGCTCTCGCGCTCGGCCAACTCGGTGGCGTTGGCCAGCATGTGGGTCACGGAGAAAGTGTCGGAGTCGTACAAGGTATGCATGGTGTCATTGTGCGGGAACAGGAATTACCTTGCAGTTGGCACCTTTGTGGCGGATTTCAAGGGTCGGCGCGCTGCCCGGGGCCGGCGTACCAGGCCGAGCCGTCAGGGAGCGGATGACGAGCGCCACTGCTGATCGAGGTAGTCGCCATTGGCAAAGGTGATGCGGATCCTGGCCGGCAGGTAGGCCAGTTCCGGCGCCAGCCACAACTCGACCGTCTGGTCATATTGCTTGCCCGGTTTGCGTACCAGCTTGAGCGCCGGTACCTGGCCGCCCGGCAGATACAGCATCTCCTCGCGCTCGACGACAAACACCCATAGATCGGCATCGCGCGGCCCTGCGGTCTGCACGTCCACCTGGGTTCCGATTGGGAAACCCAGGGGATCGCCCGCCACCATCGATGCGAGTTGCGCGAAGATGCTCAGCTGGTCCTGCGCCCCCGGTGCCAGAGTGGCTTGCGGCGTGTTGGCGCTGAAGGTGATGCGATGCTGCTTGCGGTCGAAATGGGCCGCTCGCTCCGAACGGAACTTGTCGGAAAAGCGTGTCGGCGCCAGGCCTTCGGCGCCCAGCTTGCCGGTGCTGGACAACACTCGCTTGCCGAGGATCCAGTCGCCCATCTCCAGTTTCATGTCGTAGCCGCTGCCGTCCTGCAACCAGGTCAGCGTGCCCATGGCCTTGTAGTCGAAGCGCCCGCGTTTGCCGGTCGCGTCGAAGTTCAGGCGGATCGAGCCGGGCACGACAAAAGGGCGGCCGGCCGACGCGGTATCGCTGGTCAGGGGCGCGGCCGCTCCGGAAAAACGCCCGGATGCCGACGGCGTGCCCAAGAGATTTTCCAGGCTGGCTGGCTCTGGCGACTGCGCTGGCCGTGGCTCTTCGGGCGGGGCGGGTTCCGGCGGCACGGGTAGCGGTATTTGCGCCACGGTTTCGGTGGGCGGCTCCACCGCGGCCGCTGGCTCCGAGGCCGCAGCCTCGACCACCGGCGCGGTTGCCGCCATGACGCCCTCGGTTTTCGGGCGCGCGGGTTTCGGCGCAGGGGGTGGAGGAGGAGGTTTCGCCGCGACTGGCCGAGCCGGCGGCGTCGGAGCCGGTGGTGGCGGCGGTGCGATCGTGATGCTGCGTGTGCTGAAGACCCGCGTGCTGATCGTCTCCGGTGCGCCCAGGCGCAGCGCTACGTTGTGCAAGGCTAGCAGGTGTGCGAGCAGCACGCTTGACGCCAGCGCCAGCAGCACCCGGGTCGGAATCGGCCAATGCCGGCTGCGCAAGCCTTGCCGCGCCATGGTTGTCAGGCCTGGTGACCCAGGTCGGCGGACAGGCGGCGCGCGGCGGCGCGCAGCGCCTGGGCGACCGGGCTATTCCAGTGGCTATCGAACTGCGCCATGGCGCCCAGCGTGATGATGCCCAGCACCATATGCCCGTTGAAGTCGAACACCGGTGCGCAAAAACCGGCAACTGCGGGAAGCAGACTGTCCTCGGCCCGGGCCAGGCCTTGCGCGCGAACTTCGGCCAGCATCTGCTGCGCCCCATCAAGGGTGGTGGGTGTGTTGGGCAGCGGCCGTTTGCCTAGCACAGCGAGCTCAGCGGTCAGCATGGGGGTGATCGCATCGACCGGCGCATGGGCTGCGAAACAGCGCCCGGTGGCCGACGTCAACAGCGGCATCACGTCGCCCAGACGCAGATTGACCGTAATCACACTCGGGGCCTCTGCCCAGTGAACGATGGTCGGGCCACGGTTGCCCCAGACCGCCAGCGCCAGGGTGTGACCGATGTCCAGCATCCAGCCGCCAATGCGTTCGCGCGCCAGCTTGACGGCATCGATGCGGGACAGCGAGGCCAGCCCCAGGTGGAGGGCGGCCGGGCCCAGGTCGTAGCGGGTCGTGCGCGCATCCTGCACGACGAGTCCCAGGCGCTGGAAGCTGACCAGGTAACGATGCGCCTTGGCCGCGCTCATGCTGGCCGCAGCGGCCAGGTCGCGCAGCATCAGCGGCCCTGCGGCGCGCGCAAGCGCGTCGAGCAAGGTGAAGCCGACTTCGACCGACTGAATGCCTGCGCGGGTTTCGTGCATGATGGGACGGGTGTCTCCGCACACCCGGAGGATTTTTCCAGGCAGACAGGACGTTTGATGAAATTGGCTACTTACAAGGATGGCTCACGCGACGGCCAGCTCGTCGTGGTTTCGCGGGATCTGTCCAGCGCACATTATGCGACGGGCGTCGCAGATCGCCTGCAGCAGGTGCTGGACGACTGGAACTTCATGTCGCCGCAAATGCAGGACATCTATGACACCTTGAACCAGGGCAAGGCGCGCCATGCGTTTTCCTTCGATCCGCGCCAATGCATGGCACCTCTGCCGCGCGCCTACCAGTGGGCCGATGGGTCGGCCTATCTCAACCATGTGGAGTTGGTACGCGCATCGCGCGACGCCAAGGTGCCGGAGAGTTTTTACGCCGACCCGCTGATGTACCAGGGCGGCAGCGACGACTTCATCGGCGCCTGCGACGACGTGGTTTGCCTGTCCGAGGACTTTGGCATCGACTTCGAGGCCGAGTTGGCAGTTGTCACCGGCGATGTTCCGATGGGCGCTTCGCCCGAGCGTGCGCTCGACGGTGTGCGGCTACTCATGCTGGTGAACGATGTCAGCTTGCGCAACCTGGTGCCGGGCGAACTGGCCAAGGGATTTGGTTTTTTGCAAAGCAAACCCGCGACCGCGTTCAGCCCGGTGGCGGTGACGCCCGACGAACTGGGCAGCGCCTGGGACAAGGGTCGCGTCAACCTGACGCTGCAGTCGAGCTGGAACGGACGGCGTGTCGGCATGTGTGAGGCTGGCCCGGAGATGAGCTTTCATTTCGGCCAGTTGATCGCGCATCTGTGCAAGACGCGCAACGTGCGCGCCGGTTCCATTGTCGGCAGCGGCACGGTCAGCAACAAGGGTGTCGAGACCAAGGGCCGGATGGATTGGCCCAAGGGCTACAGCTGCATTGCCGAGAAGCGCGCGATCGAAACCATCCAGAATGGCAAGCCCTCGACCGCGTACATGCAATATGGCGACACGATCCGCATCGAGATGAAGGGCCTGGACGGTCAGAGCATCTTCGGGGCGATTGACCAGAAGATGGTGGAGTCGCGCTAAGGCAGGCAGGCAGCGCGCGCCGGCCCGGCCAAGCGCAGCCCGGGGGCTTCAGGTCGCCGGTTCGGCCAGCTCGCGCTTCTCCTGGCACTTGATGCAGCACAGGGCCTGTGGAGAGGCCTGCAGTCGCTCGACCGGAATGTCGACGCCGCAATCTGCGCATTCACCGTATATGCCGTTTTCGATGCGGGTCAGCGCGACGTCGATGGCGCGGATCGCCGCCGTCTCGTGTTCGTCCATGGCGAACTCCAACTCGCGGTCGGTCGCGGCCTGTTCGCGCGAATCCTCGACGAGGCCGAAATGTACCTGTGATGCCTCGGTGCGGTCGACGTCGCCGCCACGCAGGCGCTTGAGCAGCTCGACCAGTGACTGGCGTTCAGCTTGCAATTGTTGCTTGAGTGTCTCGGTTTGTTGTTTGTTCATGGGTGTCTCGCAGGTTAGTGGATCAAGACCATCATGCGCCGCTTCGGGTGTTGTTGTCTTGATGCCGGTCAATTCAGGGGTGCTGGCGCGCGGACCATACGGCCGATCTCTGCGCTGGCGTTAAGGATAATGGCCATCATGCACGCTCTGCGCCCGGCCAGACCTCTTACCCATTGAAAAATAGGAAACAGACATCATGAAAACTTTGAAATGGATCGCCATTACCGCCGTCGCGCTGGGCATCGCCACATCCGCGTCGGCACAGACCGTCACGATCAAGGACGCCTGGGTCCGTGCATCAGTGCCGGGCCAGAGCGCGACCGGCGCCTTCATGTCGATCAGCGCCACGGAAACCACCCGGCTGGTCGGCCTGGCCAGCCCGATGGCCGGTGTGGCCGAGGTGCACGAGATGAAGATGGACGGCGGCGTCATGAAGATGCGCGCGGTCGAAGGCGGTCTGGAGATTCCGGCCGGCAAGACGGTGGAGCTCAAGTCCGGCGGCTACCACGTGATGCTGATGGATCTCAAGGCCGCGCTGCCCAGGGCCAGCACCGTGCCGTTGACTCTGGTGTTCAGGGATACCAAGGGTGTCGAGAGCCGGCTCGAGCTCAAGCTGCCGGTGGCGGTGTCGGCCGCGGCGCACAAGCACTGAGCGATTGCGCCGACCCGTGCGCCCCGCGTTATGCGGGTCGCACGGGTCGCCATCGCGCGGCGCTTCGGTTAAGCTGTTGGCGAGCCGATCATGGCTCGGCACCTGGGAGCTAAGCATGAGCGATACAGATGGCATGGGTTTCGGCAAGTTCGTGCCGGGCTTCGATTTTTTGCAGAACCTGGCCAAGGGCGCCAGCCAGTCGATACCGCAGATCCCCAATCTGGCGAACTGGGTCTCGCCTTCGTTGAACGTGGAGGAACTGGAAAAGCGCATCGAGGAATTGCGCGCCGTGCATTTCTGGCTGGAACAGAACTCGCGCGCCCTGGGCGCCACCATCCAGGCGCTGGAAGTGCAAAAAATGACGCTGGCCACGCTCAAGGGCATGAACTTCAACATCGGCGACGTGGCCAATGCGTTCAAGCTCAAGGCGGCCGATTCGGTGGCCAGTGGTGTGCAGATGGCCACCGAACGTGCTGGCTCGACCGCCAAGACGTTCACGGATGCGGCGTCGGCTGTGGGTGGTGCGGCGCGCAAGGCGGCGGGCGCCAAGGCCAAATCGGCAGCCGGTCCGGCGTCGCTGATCGATCCCATGCAGTTGTGGGGCTCGCTGACGCAGCAGTTCCAGCAGATCGCAGCCGGCGCCATGCAGGAAGCGACCCGCAAGACGGCGGTGGACGCGACCCGCAACATGTCCGTCGGCCTTGCCAAGGAAGCCGTCAAGGCGGGCAAGAAGGCCGCGGCTTCGCGCGCACGCAAGGCAGCCTCCAAAAAGACGGCGAGCCGCAGCCGCAAGGCGTCGCCGTGACGCGCATGAGCGCAACTCGCGGTGGCCCTGTCGGGCCGGGCGTGACCTGATGCCGCTTTTTGCGCATGGGCATGCGACCCACCCGGACTGGAACATGGCGGCGGCTCTGGTGCTGGCGCAGTTGCGCGCGCAGATGGCATTGCCCGGTTACGCGCCGGCCCCTTCGCTGGCACTGCTGTACATCACCGATCACTACGCCGGCGCGGCGCAGGACATCCTCGATCACCTCAGCGCTGAACTGCCGGGTGTGACCGACTGGTCCGGCACGGTCGGTGTCGGTGTTGCGGCCAACAACGTGGAATATTTCGACGAACCGGCGATGGCCGTCATGCTGTGCGACTTGCCGGGCGACCAGTACCGGGTGTTCTCCGGTGTCGCGCCGATGAGCCAGGGTTTTGAGGCCTACTCCGCGCTGGTGCATGCCGACCCCGCCACCCCGGATCTGGGGGAGTTGGTGCAGGAGATGGCGGCACGCACGTCATCGGGTTATCTGTTCGGCGGCCTGTCGGCGAGCCGCACGCGAACCGTGCAGTTTGCCGCCAGTGGCGATGGCAATATGCGCGGCCAGGGCGGCGCGCGCGGCGTTTTCAGTGGTGGCCTCAGCGGTGTGGCGTTCGGTCCCGGGGTCCATCTGGTGTCGCGCGTGACCCAGGGCTGCCGACCGGTGTCGGCGTTTCGCACCGTGAGCGAATCCGAGCAAAACCTGGTCATTCGCATCGGCGGTGAGCCTGCGCTCGATGTATTGCTGCGCGAACTCGATGTGTCGCTCGAGCGGCCGCAGGAGGCATTGACCGCGATCCGCCAGACCCTGGTAGGCCTGGTTGACACAGGCGACGCCGATGGTGGCCAGGCGATGGGGCGGGCAGGGAGCTTTGGCAACGACGTCATCGTGCGTCACATCATCGGGCTCGACCCGGCGCGCCGCGGCATCGCCATCGCGCAACCGGTGTCCGACGGTATGCAGCTGGCTTTCTGTCAACGCAATGTGCAGGCGGCGCGATCGGATCTGGTGCGCATCTGCGCCGAGGTGCGCGAGGAACTCGAACCGCTGGAGCTGAGCATGGAGACCGCGACGGCGCTGGCCGCGTCCGAGGCTGAGGCCTCGGCCCATCCGGCGCGCGGCATTGCCGGTGCGGTGTATGTCAGTTGTTCGGGGCGCGGTGGCCCCCATTTCGGCGGGCCGAGTGCCGAGTTGCAGATCGTGCGCCGCGCACTCGGTGATGTGCCGCTGGTGGGCTTTTTCGCCGGCGGGGAGATTGCGCGCCACCATTTGTATGGCTACACCGGCGTGTTGACGGTGTTTGCGCAGCGCGAAGACTGAGAGCGTGCGAGGCAGTCGCTTGAGCCCACGCAAGACCCCGCAACCAGTTCCAGGCGGTTCGGGCCACGGCCAGTAGCGGGGTCTTGCCCTGCGGGCCGGGGCGCCGACTGAAGCGTCGGCCAATGGTCGCATTCACAACAGAATTTGACGTGTGGCACGGCAAGGCGCGAAAATTGGCCGCCAAAGCTGTCAAAATCCGATGCATAACACGCTAGAACCGACCTCGGTCTTGCTGCTGTTTCCCCCATTGATGTCAATTTGTTGGCGCCACCTGTTGGCGGAGCACCATGAGCGATCACAGCAAGATCCCGGTCGTGCAGTTGCCGAAGCACCGCTTCGTCTTCCTGACGCTGCCCCACTACACCATGATCTCGCTGGCCAGTGCGATCGATGCCTTGCGCATGGCCAACCGGGTCAGCAAGCGCGAGTTGTACGAGTGGTCGATTGCGAGCATCGACGGCGAACCGGTGCCGGCCAGCAACGGCCTGTCCATGTTTCCCACGGTGGCGATCGACAATATCGGCCCGGCGAATATCGTGTTTGTGGCGGGCGGGGTGCAGGTGGAGAAGGCCACCACGCCCGCGGTGCTCGGCGTATTGCGCAGGCTGGCCCAGCGCCATGTGTCGCTGGGCTCCTTGTGCACCGGCGGTTATGCGCTGGCCAAGGCGGGACTGCTCGACAAGTACCGGGCGGTGATCCACTGGGAAAACATGACCGCGCTGCGCGAGGAGTTTCCGCGCGTGGTGTTCTCGGACCAGCTGTTCGCCATCGACCGAGACCGCTACACCTGTACCGGCGGCGTTGCGCCGCTGGACCTGATGCTGCACATCATCAAGCAGCACCAGGGGCGCGACATCGCGCCGCTGATCTCCGAGCAATTCATCCTCGACCGCATCCGCAATGACCAGGACCGCCAGCATATTCCGCTGCAGGCACGGGTCGGACTGTTCCACGAAAACCTGATCGAGGCGGCCGCGCTGATGGAGGCGAACGTCGAGGAGCCGCTGTCGCTCGATGAGATTGCCGCGCTAGTAGGCGTTTCGCGGCGTCAGATCGAGCGCCTGTTCAAGCGTTATGTCGGGCAGGTGCCCACCAAGTATTACCTGGACATGCGGCTGCGCCGGGCCCGCGAGCTGCTGTTGCAGACCGCGATGTCCATTATGCAGGTGGCGGTGGCCTGCGGCTTCCAGTCGCCGCCGCATTTCTCCAAGTGCTACCGCATGTTGTTCGGCTACACCCCGAGTGCCGAGCGCAGTGCCAGCCGCGCCGGGGCACTGGGGTAGGGCCAGACGGCAAACCCCAAGGCGGCGAGCGAGTCGCCTGTCGACGAGCCCTGGGAATGAGCCCGGGCCGTGCCTGACCGTGCTTCGGGCGCCAGTGCGAGCCGCCCGAAGTCATGTCGTGTGACGACAACCCCTGGTCGCGATTCAATCAGCGGGCCCCCATGGTGCCCCCTACCATCTGGTCCCGGTAGCCCGATATCCCGTATCCCGAAAAAATAGGATCTGACCATGGCTGAAGACTTCGATGACGACCTCGATCTGAACACGCTCAACGACGAGGATTTGACCGAACAGGTGCACGATGACCTGTACAACGGCTTGCGCGATGAGGTCATCCAGGCCACGAACATCCTGCTCGGACGCAGCTGGTCGCCTGACCGGGTGCTCAACGAAGCACTGGTCGAAGGCATGCGCATCGTCGGCGTCGACTTCCGTGACGGCATCCTGTTTGTGCCCGAAGTGCTGCTGGCGGCCAATGCGATGAAGGGCGGCATGGAGATCCTGCGCCCGCTGCTGGCCGAGACCGGTGTCGCGCCTATCGGCAAGATGGTCATTGGCACGGTCAAGGGTGATATCCACGACATCGGCAAGAACCTGGTCGGCATGATGATGGAAGGTGCCGGCTTCGAGGTGATCGACCTGGGCATCAACAACCCGGTCGACAAATACCTGGCGGCGCTGGAAGAACACAAGCCCGACATTCTGGGTCTGTCGGCGCTGCTGACCACGACCATGCCTTACATGAAGGTGGTGATCGACACGCTCAAGGAAAAAGGCTTGCGCGATGACTACATCGTGCTCGTCGGTGGCGCGCCGCTGAACGAGGAGTTCGGCAAGGCTGTGGGCGCCGACGCCTATTGCCGCGACGCCGGCATTGCGGTGGAAACCGCCAAGTCGCTGATCGCCGCCCGGCGCGCAGCGGCCCACTGACCCACGAACCCACCAAGGGACCGGCCATGGACGAGCGTTGCGCCACGCTGGTCATTGCATGTGGAGCACTGGCGCACGAAATCGTGGCGTTGCGGCGCATCAATGACTGGCCGCATCTGGTGGTGCAGTGCCTTCCGGCCGACCTGCACAACCATCCGCAAAAGATTCCGGATGCGGTGCGCGCCAAGATTCACGCGAATCGGGCGAAATATGCGTCGATCTTTGTCGCCTATGCCGATTGCGGCACCGGCGGGCAACTCGATCAGGTGTTGCGCGAGGAAGGCGTCGAACGCATTCCCGGTGACCATTGTTATGAGTTCTTTGCCGGCAGTACGGAATTCGCGGCGATGGCCGAAGCCGAGCCGGGCACCTTTTACCTGACGGATTTCCTGTTGCGCCATTTCGACCGCCTGATCATGCGCGGACTGGGCATCGACAAGCATCCGGAACTGCTGCCGCTGTATTTCGGCAACTACAAGCGGCTGATCTATCTGGCCCAACTGGAGCAGCCCGGCATGCTGGAGGCGGGGCAACGGGCCGCCGACCGGCTGGGGCTGGCATTTGAACACCGGTTCACCGGTTATGGTGGTTTGCAGCACAGCTTGCAAAAGGCTGGCGAAGGAGTGGTATTTTGGCAAAACTGATTGTGATTTCCTGGCGCGACGTACCGGCACAGGTGCTGGTCAAGGCCGGGCGGGAAACCGCCAAGGTGCAGCTGTCGCACCGCTTCCAGGAAGCGGTCGACCGCGCGGCGATGCGCGCCGGCAAGGCCGGCTCGGACGCCTATCTTGCCGACTGGAAGCGCAGCGAGCCGCGTCGTTGCGGCGACAACCTGCAGGCCGAGGCGCAGATGGAGGCGGATCGGATCGAGGCCCGTTATAGCGATGCCGACCTGCTGCGCATCATCCGCGCCCATGGTGTTGACGACACCCTGCCCGCAGCGCCTGTGGCAGGCGATGTGCCCGCGGCCGAAACCGGCGGAGCGAGCTGATGTACGCGGTACGACGCTGGTCGGTACGCCACGCCCGTGGCCTGCAGACCTTCTACAACGCATTCGAATGGGTGCTGGTCACGTTGCATCCCCTATGGAAGCGCATCGGTTACGCGCGACTGGAAAAACCGGTTGCGGTGATCGAAAAACTGAGCAAGGGTTTTCTGTTCGATTGCCAGATGTGCGGCCAGTGTGCGCTCAGCTCCACTGGCATGTCGTGCTCGATGAACTGCCCCAAGAACCTGCGCAATGGCCCATGTGGCGGCGTGCGGGCAAACGGCAACTGCGAGGTCAAGCCCGAGATGCGCTGTGTCTGGGTCGAGGCCTTCGAGGGCAGTGAACGCATGGTGGGTGGCGACAAGGCGATTCGCGTGGTGCAGATCGCGGTCGACCGACGGCTCGAGGGCAAGTCGTCCTGGCTCAAGGTGGCACGCGAAAAAGGTGCGGCCGTCGAAGCTGCACTGGAGAAGCTGTGAAATTCGAAGACGAACCGGTCCCCGGGTATCCGCTGCCCATCATGCCCGGGCATAGCTCGCCGGGCCGGCTCGAACGCATCCTGCGCCGCGGCACCTTCGCCGTGACGACCGAGCTCGATCCGCCGGATTCGGCCGACCCGGAAGACGTGTTCCGGCGTGCCCGCATCTTCGACGGCTATGTGGATGCGATCAACGCCACCGACGGCAGCGGCGCGAACTGCCACATGTCCAGCCTGGCAGTGTGCTCGCTGCTCGCGCGCATGGGCTATGCCATCGTGATGCAGATCTCTTGTCGCGACAAGAACCGGATCGCGATCCAGGGCGACATCCTCGGCGGTGCCGCCATGGGCGTGTGCAATATGTTGTGCCTGACCGGCGACGGCGTGCAATCGGGCGACCATCCGCAGGCCAAGCCGGTATTCGATCTCGACTGCATGTCGCTGCTGGAGATGGCGCGCGACATGCGGGAGAACCACCGCTTCCAGAGTGGGCGCAAGATCACCTACGCGCCGCGCGTGTTCCTGGGTGCAGCTGCAAACCCATTTTCCCTGCCGTTCGAGTGGCGCGCCGACCGTCTGGCCAAGAAGGTCGCCGCCGGCGCGCAGTTCGTGCAGACGCAATACTGTTATGACGTGCCGCGCCTGCGCACCTACATGCAGCGCGTCGAAGACCTGGGCCTGCTGGGCAAGGTCTTCGTGCTGGTCGGCGTCGGTCCGCTGCGCAGCGCCAAGGCGGCTGAATGGATGCGCAGCAACGTGCCGGGCATTCACATACCCGACGCCATCATCAAGCGCATGGCAGGCGCCGAAAAACCGGCACTCGAGGGTCGGCAGGTCTGCATCGACATCATCAACGAGATCCGCGAGATCAAAGGCGTCGCGGGCATCCATGTCATGGCCTACCGGCAGGAAGAGACCGTGGCCGAGATCATCCAGAAATCCGGTGTGCTGGCCGGCCGCGAGCCCTGGCATCCGCAACGCGACACATCCCCCGTTCAATTTGAGAAGGAAGCACAGTGACCGATACCGTTATCAGTTCCGCCAAGCGCGAGGTCGTGATCGGCTTCAACCGGCCGTTCGTCATCATCGGCGAGCGCATCAACCCGACCGGGCGCAAGATCCTGGCCGCCGAGATGCTGGCGGGCGACTACAGCCGCGTGATCGCGGATGCGCTGGCCCAGGTCGAGGCCGGCGCGCACATGCTGGACGTCAATGCCGGCATTCCGCTGGCCGATGAGCCGGCCTTGCTGGCCAAGGCCATCGAATTGGTGCAGTCGGTGACCGATGTGCCGCTGTCGATCGACTCGTCCATCGTGGCCGCACTCGAGGCGGGCCTTGCGGTCTACAAGGGCAAGGCCCTGGTCAACTCGGTCACTGGCGAAGAAGACCGGCTCGAAACGGTGTTGCCACTGGTGGCCAAATACGGCGCGGCGGTGGTCGCCATCTCCAACGACGAGACCGGTATTTCGCAGGACCCGGATGTGCGTTTCGCGGTGGCCAAGAAGATCGTGGAGCGCGCCTCCGACTATGGCATTCCAGCCAGCGACATCGTCGTCGATCCGCTGGTGATGCCGATTGGTGCGATCAACCACGCCGGTGTGCAGGTGATGCGTCTGGTGCATCGGCTGCGTACCGAACTCAAGGTCAACACCACCTGTGGCGCGTCCAATGTCAGCTTCGGACTGCCGGAGCGCAACGGCATCAATGGCGCCTTCCTGACCATGGCCATGGCCTCCGGCATGACCTCGGCTATCACCAACCCGCTGCATGCGGAGGTCATCAAGGCCGTGATGGCAGCCGACGTGATGATGGGGCACGACCCGGACTGCATGCGCTGGATCCGCAAGTTCCGTCAAGCGCCGACCATGGGTGCCGATGGCGAGATGGGTCGCGGGCGGCGCGAAACCAGCAACCGCCGGCGCGCCTGATTCTTTTACGAGGGGGACGTCTTGAGCAATAAGGACCCGCTGGTTGTATTCATGCCTTCCGGCCGGCGCGGCCGGTTTCCGGTCGGCACCATGGTGTTGCAGGCGGCGCGGTCATTGGGGGTGGACATCGACTCGGTGTGCGGCGGCCGCGGCATGTGTGGGCGCTGCCAGGTGACGCTGGCGATCGGCGATTTCGCCAAGCATGGTGTTCAGTCGCGTGCCGAGAACCTGTCCGAGTTCGGTCCGGTCGAGCAGGAGTACTGCACGACGCAGACACTGGTTGACGGGCGCCGTCTGTCGTGCTCGACCCAGGTGCTGGGCGATGTCGTCATCGACGTGCCCTCCGAGAGCCAGTTGCACCGGCAAGTGGTGCGCAAGGCGGCCGAGGCGCATGACATCCAGATCAACCCGGTGGTGCGACTGCATTACGTCGAGGTGCAACAGCCCGACATGCATGACCCCTCGGGTGACCTGCGCCGACTCGAGGATGCGCTGGAATTCGAATGGCGGTTGACCGACCTGAAATGCGACGTGCTGGTGCTGCACAGCTTGCAGCAAGCCTTGCGCGAGGGTGAGTGGAAGGTCACCGTCGCGGTGCACGATGGCAACCAGATCATTGCCGTGTGGCCGGGTTTTCGCGAGCACACCTACGGCATCGCAATCGACGTCGGTTCGACCACCATCGCGGCCCATCTATGCAACCTGGCCACCGGCGAGGTGGTGGCGGCCTCGGGCATCATGAATCCGCAGATCCGTTTTGGCGAAGACCTGATGAGCCGGGTCTCCTACCTGATGATGAATCCTGGTGGCGAGAAGGAGATGACCAGCGCGGTGCGCGTGGCCATCAACCAGCTCGCTGCCGATGTGGCGTTCCAGGTCGGCATAGCGGCCACCGACATTCTGGAGGCCACTTTCGTCGGCAATCCCATCATGCATCACTTGCTGCTGGGCATATCGCCGATCGAGCTCGGTGGCGCGCCGTTTGCGCTGGCGACCGACCGCGCGATCACGATCTGGGCGGTGGAGATCGATTTTGCGATTCACCGCAATGCGCGCATCTATGTGCTGCCGTGCATTGCCGGCCACGTCGGAGCCGACACCGCGGGCGTGATCCTGGCCGAGCGGCCCGATCTGTCGGACGAGATAACGCTGCTGGTCGACGTCGGCACCAATGCCGAAATCGTGCTGGGCAACCGCAAACGCCTGCTGGCCTGTTCCAGCCCGACCGGTCCGGCCTTCGAGGGCGCGCAGATCAGCTGCGGGCAACGTGCCGCACCGGGTGCGATCGAGCGGGTGCGCATCGATCCGGTCACGCTGGAGCCGCGTTTCAAGGTCATCGGCAGTGATTTGTGGTCGGACGATCCGGCGTTCGAGGGAGCTGTGGCGTCGACCGGTGTCACCGGCATTTGCGGCTCGGGCATCATCGAGATCCTGGCCGAGCTCTATCTGGCCAGCGTGATCCGCCACGACGGCGTCATCAACGGCGATCTGGCCGCGCGCAGCCCGCGCATCCAGAGTGATGCGCGGACTTTTTCGTACGAAATCTGTGCCGCCACCGACAGCGCATCGGCGATCAAGGTGACCCAGAACGACGTGCGGGCGATCCAGCTTGGCAAGGCGGCGCTGTATGCCGGCGTGCGGCTGTTGATGGAGCGCATGGGGGTGGACAAGGTCGACAAGATCCGGCTTGCCGGCGCGTTCGGCAGCCACATCGACGTCAAGTATGCGATGGTGCTGGGCATGATTCCCGACTGCACACTGGCGCAGGTCAGCTCGGCCGGCAATGCCGCTGGCACTGGCGCCCGCATTGCCTTGCTGGACCAAACGGCACGGCCGGAGATCGAGGCGCTGGTGCGCCGGGTCGAGAAGATCGAGACCGCGGTGGAGCCGCGGTTCCAGGAGTTCTTTGTCGAGGCGATGGCGATTCCGCATCTGAATGCACCCTTTGAGAAGCTGCGCGAATCGGTCAACCTGCCCGAGCGGGTTGCGATCGGCAGCGATTCTTCGGGACGAGGGCGCCGGGGTGCCCGACGCGAGCCGCGCCCGCAGGCGGCCTCGTAGAATTGCGCGGGCCCACGCATCACCTGCATGGTGCGTGGGCCTTACCGCCGGGAACGGGTCACATGCGTAGACGACCGGACGACTCCCCTCACGACATGAAGGAGCCTTCTTGCCATCCCCGATCAAGACTCTGGTGCTGAGCGCGGCGCTGGCATCTGCATGCTTGCCGGTGACAGCGGCAGACGACGTCGCGTGCAAGGCTGTGCGCTTTGCCGATGTCGGGTGGAGCGACATTGCGGCCACCACCGGCCTGGCCTCGGTTGTGCTCGACGGCCTGGGCTACAAGCCTTCGACGGTGGTGGCGTCGATTCCGATCGCGTTGGATGCCATGAAGAACAAGCAGGTCGACGTATTTCTGGGCTACTGGAGTCCGTCGATGACGCCGGTGCTCGATCCGTATCTCCGGGCCGGGCAGATCCAGTCGCTCGACACGCCGAATCTGGTGGGCGCGAAATACACCCTCGCAGTGCCGGCATATCTGCATGACAAGGGGCTTAAGGACTTTGCCGACATTGCCCGATTTCGCAAGGAGCTGGGCGCCAGAATCCATGGCATCGAACCCGGCAATGACGGCAATGTTTTGATCCAGGCCATGATCCGGGACGACCGGTTCGGCCTCAAGGACTTCGAGCTGATCGAGTCGTCCGAGGCCGGCATGCTGGCACAGGCGCAGGCCGCTGTTCGCAGCAGGAAGGCGATCGTGTTCCTGGGCTGGGAGCCTCATCCTATGAACGTGCAGCTGAAGATGCGTTACCTCACCGGGGGTGACGCGCTGTTCGGCGCGCCCGGCGCGACCAAGGTCCATACCGCCGTGTCGTCCGGCTACCTGGAGAAGTGTCCGAATGTGGCCAAGTTTTTGCACAACCTGCAGTTCACGGCCGAGATGGAAAGCCGGGTCATGGAGCCGATCCTGAACAAGGTTCGCCCCCAGGCTGCGGCGCGCAGTTTCCTGAAGAAGAACCTGACTGTGCTCGAGCCCTGGCTCAGCGGCGTCACGACCGTTGACGGCAAGGATGGACTGGCCGCCGTGACGGCGGCACTCCAGCGCTGACGCGATGTCAACGACGACCTGCCCAACCCTTGCCGGCTGCCAACGCGCCGGCGTGCATCAACCCGATCAACCGGACGCCACTCAGCCGTGCGTCGACCTATGAACCTTCCATCCCCCGCGCCCGATGCTGCCGCCCAGCAGCCCCTGCTGCCGCACTGGCCGGCAGCGGCTGCTGAGCAACTCACCCGACTGATCGCAAGACACGCGCACAGCGGTGCCTATGCGGTGTTCGATGCCGACAACACCACCTACCACCACGACCTGCTCGGTGCGCTATTGGCGTTCATGGAAATGCGCGGTGTGCTCACGCGCGACACCATGCAGAGCGCGCTGGCGTTGATTCCGTTTCGCGACACGTCGGCGCGGCGTGAAAGCCTGACCAGCTACTACCAGCGCCTGGGCGAGATCGACGACCAGGTGGGATACCCCTGGGCGACCCAGATTTTTGCCGGCTTCACCTTGCGCGAGGTAAAACACCATCTGGACGACATGCTGGCTAGGGGCGAACCCATTGCCGCCTGGCAATATGTTGGCGACCAAGTACAGGAACTGGCTATCGACGTGCCGCGCATGCAACGTGGGCAGCAAGAACTGTTCCGGTCCCTGATGGACAACGGCATCGAGGTCTACATGGTCAGCGCGGCGAGCGAGGAGATCGTGCGTATGGTGGTGTCCGATCCGCAGTATGGCTATCACGTCATGCCGCAAAATGTCATCGGCGTGTCGGTGTTGCTGCGCGACCGCCAGGCTGGCACGGTGACCACCGCGCGCAAGCTGATTGCCGAGAATCGCTACGACCCACAGCTGTTGCTCGACCATGAGCTGACCACGGCCCTATGGGCGCCGCTGACCTGGTACGAAGGCAAACAGGCAGCGATCCACACCTATATCCATCCGTGGAAGAAGCCGGTTCTCGTGGCCGGTGACACGCCGCTCAGCGACGGCCCGATGTTCCTGCGCGGGCCCGACCCTGACCGCGGCGGTCTGCGCCTGTTCATCGCGCGCAAGGACAGCTACCGGAACCATATCGCCCAGTTGCAGTCCGACCACGCGGCCGACCAGCATGCCCACGGCCATCCGGTCACGGCCGACCGCAACTGGGTCATCGTCACGCCCGAACAAATCCGCTGAGGCAGGGGGCCTTTCCCGACCCGTTACGATTCCCGCCTTGCCCGCAAGCGGCCCCACCTTACGCTCCGACTCCCATGACCACCACTTCCGCGCCCGTCACCAATCGCTTCACCCGCCTGCTGGCCAGCCGCCCCTGGCTGCTGGCCGACGGCGCAACCGGCAGCAATCTGTTCGATGTCGGCCTGGTTTCCGGCGACGCGCCCGAGTTGTGGAATTTCGAACACCCCGACCGTATCGGCAACCTGCACCGCAGCTTTGTCGATGCCGGCGCCGACATCATCCTGACCAACAGCTTCGGCGGCACGCGCTACCGGCTCAAGCTGCACCAGTGGGAGCACCGCGTGGTCGAGGTCAACCGCACGGCGGCCATGCTGGCGCGCAAGGTTGCCGATGCCAGCGGTCGGGAGGTGGTGGTGGGCGGCAGCATGGGTCCGACCGGCGAGATCATGGAGCCGATCGGACCGTTGAGCTTCGAGCAAGCACGTGATGCGTTTGCCGAGCAGGCCATGGCGCTGGCCGAAGGCGGCGCCGATGTGTTGTGGATCGAGACCATGTCTTCGCCCGAAGAGGTGCAGGCTGCGGTGGCCGGTGCCGCGCAGGCCGGCCTGCCCATCGTCTGCACGCTGAGCTTCGACACCAATGGCCGCACCATGATGGGCATGTCGCCAAGCGACTTTGCCACGCTCGAAAAGTCGCTGCATCCGCGCCTGGCCGCGTGTGGCACCAACTGCGGCGTCGGTGCCTCCGAGGTCGTGGCCTGCATCCGCAACCTGGCCCACGCGGCCGGGCCCGACGTGGTGCTGGTGGCCAAGGGCAACTGCGGCATCCCGCAATATGTCGACGGCGCGATCTGCTACAACGGCACGCCCGCGCTGATGGCGGTCTATGCGCGCATGGCGCTCGACGCCGGCGCACGCATCATCGGAGGCTGCTGCGGCACATCGCCGGCGCACCTGCGCGCGATGCGTGACGCACTCGACGCGCACACCCGCGGTCAGGTGCCGGAACTCGAACAGATCGTCGACGCCCTGGGCAACGTCTCCAACGGCGCGCGGGCGCAGTGGGGCGGTGCGCAGGACCGGTTGGCCGGCGCGGCGGCGGGCGCGAACCTGCGCCGTGGTAGCGGCCGTCGCAGCGCCGGCACTGGCGCCGAATAAGCCAACACCATCCAGAAAACCACCGGCTGCCCGCCCGTTCTGCAATGCGTGACGATTCCTCGCGCGGCCTGTTGCTCGTGGCGGGCGCGACGTTCTTCTGGAGTCTGAGCGGCGTGTTTGCGCGTTGGCTGCCGCAGGTCGACGCCTGGACCTTCAATGCCACGCGCGGCCTGGGCATGGGGGTGTCGCTGCTGATCTGGATGGCGTATGCCTACCGCCTGGACGCGATCCGCCTGCTCACCCGCTCCGATCCGCTGGCCTTGCTGATCTCGGGCGGCTTCTTTGCCGCCGGCTCCACCTTGTACATCCTGGCCTTGCAGCTCTCCAGTGTGGCGGCGGCATCCTGCATCGGTGCGACCTCGGGCATCTTCGCCGCCATCATGGCGCGCTACTGGCTTGGCGAGCGCACGCCGCTGGTGTTCTATGTCGCGGTGGCCATAGCCATCATCGGCGTGGTGCTGATCGCGTTCGGCGAGGCCGACGCGCGCACCGTCGGCAGCCTGGGCGGGACCGCGGTGGCCGTGGCCTACGCCATGTGTTTCGCCGGGCAAAGCGTGGCGCTGCGGCGCTACAGCGCACTGCGCATGGAACCGGCGATGATTCTCGGCGGTCTGGGCACCTACTTCGTGATCCGGTTCACCATCGGCTTGCAGCCACTGGACCTGGTGCCCCTGCTGGCCTTGCTGTTCATGGGCGTAGTGCAGCTGGCGATACCGATGGTGTTGTACATGCGCGGCGCCCGCCATGTGGCGGCGGTGCAGATGGTGCTGATCACGATGGCCGACGTGGTACTCAACCCGCTGTGGGTCTGGGTCGTGCACCGCGAAGTGCCGGCGACCTCGGTGTTCTGGGGCGGCGCGGTCATCATGCTGGCGATCGGGTTGACCTCCTGGCCGAGCCTGATGGCGGCGCGCAAGAAGCGCTGACAGGTGCTGACTGCGGGCAAGCCGCAGTTGTCAGGCGGCGCCGACCTCGAGCGCGGTGGTTTGCCGGTCGGGTGCGCGGGGCGCTGTTTGCTCAACCCGAAATAGCCGCCATTCACCCGGTACGTTGCGCAGTACATGGATGCCGGAGTCCTCGAAAGCCAGGCCGGAGCCGGCCACAAGATCGGTCAGCGTGCGTGACACCACCACGTCGCCGGGCTGGGCCACGGCCATGATCCTTGCGGCGGTATGCACGGCGATGCCCACCACCGAGCCACCCTGGCGCTGGCATTCCCCGGTATGGATGCCGACGCGGATGTCGATCGCCAACGCATGCACCGCCTGGCAGGCAGCGACTGCGCATCGCACGGCGCGTGCGGGCAGTGAGAACGTGACGAAAAAGCCGTCGCCGCTGGTATCGATCTCGCGCCCACCGAAGCGCTTGATGGTCTCGCGCATCAATTCGTAATAGCGGGCCAGCGTCTCGCCCCATTGACGGTCGCCAACGCGCGCCAGATGCCCGGTGGAGTCGACGATGTCGGTGAAGAACACTGTCGCCAGAAAACGGTCGGAGTCCTGGTCGGGTTTGGCGCCGGTCAGGAATTGCTGGATCTCGTCGAGGTCTTCTTCCGCGCTGGAGCCTTCCCAGGGCAGGTGGTCGTCGGCGAGTCGTTCGACATATACGGCGTTGTCGATATGCTGGCCCAGCCAGCGCCCGAACTCGACGGGCACAACGGCGTCGTTGCTGCGGTGTAGCACCAGGGTGGGCAACTGCAGGGTGCGGGCCGAAGCTGCCACGTCGGTATGCCGGGCCTGCGCAAACACCGCGCGCGCCGCGCGTGGACTCAGGGACGCGCGCTCAAGCCGCCCTGCACGCGCCAGCGCCTGCGGATTGTTCTGTTGCGAGGGAGCCAGCATGCCCAGCAACTTGCCCAGACCCCAGGCGGAATCGGTCAGCGCCTGCATCTTGTCGAGCGGCAGCGACGCGCCCACGGGTTCGCTGGCCTGCGCTGCGGCAAAACCGCTGCAAAGAATCAGCGAGGACGCGCGTTCGGGATGGCGCTGCGCAAATCGGATCGCCAGCGCACTTCCGGTGGCCATGCCCAGCACCGCACAGCGCATCGATCCCACGCCATCGAGCACCAGACGCAGGTCGTCGACCCGCTCATCGACGTCCGAGTCGCCGACATCGCGGTCGGACAGTCCGGAGCCGCGGTTGTCGAACAGGATCAGCCGGGCAAACGATGCAAGCCGGCGAACCCAGGCGCGGTATTGCGGATCCAGTTCCCATTGCAGTTCCAGGTGGGACATGAATCCCGGTACCACCACCAGATCGATCGGCCCCGCACCCATTACTTGGTAAGCAATATGAATGTCGCCGTTGCGGATGAATTTGGGGGCCAGATAAGCCGTCATGGAGTGGGTAAAAGGTGGGCGTGCATGGCTTGAGTGTGGCGCGCAAACTTTCATCGCTCTCATCGATCGAACAGGGGATTGCAGCATGCAAATTTTTCTGATAGCGACCCGACAAAGGGAAACAGTGTTCATTTGGAGCCTGGCTTCGCCATTGCGCCAAGTCAATGTCCTGTGCCGGTTGCGTCGTAGGATGGACGGATGGGGTGCGGAACAGGCGAAGCTTGTCCGTCGCCGTGCACAGGGCGGCAACGTGCAGGCCCGTCATGACGAGAACCACCGGCGCTGCGCCCATCTCCGCGTTTCCGTCCGGAGTGTGTGGTGCCGCATTGCCGTGCGATGCGACACCCACCGCCGGCACAACCCTGATGCAGGAGGCAATATGCAAGACGATCAAACCCCTTTCAAGCCATTGGACCCCGGACGGGTCGACATGCTCGATCAACTGGAGCGCCAATACTGGGCCCGGGAGTTGCGTTGCACCGAGGCCCAACTGGTAGAGGCTGTGGCGAAAGTAGGCGCACACGTGGCCGCGCTGCGTGACTACCTGCACAAGAACCTCTGAGAGCGTCAGAGGCAATCGCTTGAGCCCACGCAAGACCCCGCAACCAGTTCCAGGCGCTTCGGGCCACGGCCAGTGGCGGGTTCTTGCCCTGCGGGCCAGGGCGCCCAAGGGCGCCGTGCGGCGTTGCGCCGCTTGTCCATGTCCCGACATGGGCTGCGCGTCGCGCCTTGCCCGCCTCCCTTGGGCACCCCGTCGTGGGCCCAATCGATTGCCTCTCACGCTCTGAGGCCTTGACGCCGCAGCCCCATCCGGGCCCGGTCAGCCGCGCAGGCCTGGCGCGTCGACTTGCGCGAATGGCTGTGGGTGGTAAGGTGGAACTCTCTGGTTCTGTCATTACCTGGAGGGACGCGACATGACACATTTGCAAGGACGGGTCGTGAGCGAGGTCAACTACCGTGAAGGCGACGGCATGATGCTGAAGATTCCGCCTGGCCCCTGCGAGATCGAGCTCGACGATATCGACGTCACCATCACCTGGGTCGAGGATGGCGTGCATGGCGCCACGGCCATCCCGCGTGGCGACTATGACGAACATCTCGCCAGCGGCGTGCTGGTGATTGACTGACGCGCCCATCAGGATCTGGCGGTCAAGGACAAGACCTTCGCCTGCCTGCGCATCGAAGGCTCGCCCGTGGATTCTGCCGCCTGATCAGACCAGCTTGCGTTTGACCTTCTTGTCCCAGTCGCGGCTGAAGATCAGCGTGTCGCCTTCATAGGCCTCGAGCCGTCCCGTCACATGCCAGTGGGTCTTGCTGGCGCGCATGGCAGAGTGGGTCTCGGTGCGCACGCGCCAGTCGCCACGTGATCGCTCTTCGGTCCAGTGGCATTCCTGCGATGCAGACAAGGGGTCGTCGGGATGGATGCGATAGGTTTCCCGTCCGATCGCGCCATAGGTCAGGCCATGTTCGTCGATCGTGCTGGCGCCGAAGTCGTCCACGATGCGCAGCGTCTGTGCGCCGGTTTTCTGGTCCGTCGACAGCTCGCGCCGGTTTGACGCCGGGCGCACCTCGGTCAGCTTGACCGGCGCCGCGGCCTCAGGTGCGGCGAAGGTCGGCGCGATCTCGTTCGGCCGGATCTTGCGCACCGGCAGGTCGACAAAACTCGTGCCCAGGTTCAGCATCAAGGTCGGCGCTTCCGGTGCCGGCCAGATCAGCGGCCAGTAGCTGGTGGAGACCGAGATTCGCAGGCGCTGGCCGCGGCGCACCTTCACCGCCACGTCGTCGAGCTGCAGCCGCACCGTGTAGGTCTTGCCCGGCTCCAGCGGCTCGGGATTCTCGTGGCTGTCGCGGTGGCACAGGTTGAGCACACCGTAGCTCAGGCGTGATACCGCGCCATCGGGCCACACCGCGTTGAGCCGCACCGCGACGTTGGCCAGCGGCTTGTCCGAGCTCAGTTTGAGTTGTACCGCCGTGGCGCCGACGATGTCGATGTCCCTGGCCAGCGGTGCGCTGTCGAAGCTGACCGAGCCGGCATCGTCGCGGCGCTGGTCGCCGGGAAACTCCGGGCCCAGCCAGATGATGCAATATTCGCCGCCGTCGGCGCCGGTGGTCTGCGGCGATGCGACGATGCATTTGCCGGCAGAGCCTTTAACGTTGCCCAGCAAGCCGTTGGCGTTCAGGTGCAGGCGCTGCAAGGCATGGATATCCGACGGCCAGTGGTTGTCGCTGACCCAGCGCCCGGCGATCTGCTGCACTGACGCTCCGGGGCGGCCCGGTTCCATGATGTAGGTGCGATGCGCCGGGTCCTTGTCGACACCGGTGTCGACGCCCTTGAGCCACTGGTCCCACCAGCGCAGCATCTCCTGCAGGAATCCGATGCGTGGCTCGGGCACGGCGAAATGCGGGTACTTATGGGCCCACGGGCCGATGATGCCCTTGACCGGCGCCTTGACCGACGCCACCAGGCGCGGTACGGCATTGGTGTAGGCGTCGTTCCAGCCTCCCACCGCCAGCACCGCCGCGTCGATCGCTCCGATGTCCTCGCAGACCGAGCCATGTTTCCAGTAGGCGTCGCGGTGCGGATGCTCGAGCCAGGGAATGGCCAGCAGCGGTTCGTGCTCCAGCCGCTCCAGCCACATTGCGCGCCAGCGCTCGCCCACCAGCGCCGGATCCGGCGGTCGGGAGGAGTACGCAAACATCGTGGCCGACCAGCCCAGGTTTTCGTTGAGCAGGCAGCCGCCCTTGTAGTGGATGTCGTCGCTGTAGCGGTCATCGGTCGAACACAGGGTCACGATGGCCTTGAGCGCTGGCGGCTTCAATGCCGCCACCTGCAATCCGTTGAAGCCGCCCCATGAAATGCCCATCATGCCGACCGTGCCACTGCACCAGGGCTGCGCAGCCAGCCAGGCGATGACTTCGACCGCGTCGTCCAGCTCCTGCTGCGTGTATTCGTCTTCCATCAGCCCGTCGGAGTCGCCGCTGCCGCGCATGTCCACGCGGATGCAGGCGTAACCATGGCCTGCCAAATAGGGGTGGGTCAGCGCATCGCGTGTATGCGTGCCGTCGCGTTTGCGGTAGGGCAGGTATTCGAGGATGGCCGGCACCGGCTTCTTGTCGGCATCGACCGGCATCCAGATGCGGGCCGCCAGCCGTGTGCCGTCACGCAGCATGATGAAGAGGTTGGGGGTCTCGCGGACCTTGCGCGGGAAGGACTTGATGGTTTTCATGCGGTGCCTGTATCGCTTGTCAAGAGACGGTGCAGTCTAACAGCCAGCACCCGGTTGGGCTGCGCGGCCCTCGGTTCAGAACCAGCGCGCCACCAGCGGCATCAGCAGCGCGGCCAGCACCACCTGCACGCCCAGCGCCAGACCGGCATAGGCTCCCGCATCGGCATTGACCTGCAAGGCGCGCGCGGCGCCGATACCGTGCGATGCGGTGCCCAGCGCAAATCCGCGTGCCTGCATCGACAGCCCGCCGATCGCATCGAACAGGTATTTGCCGCTGATCGCGCCGACCAGCCCGGTCAGCACCGCGAACACGGCGGCGAGCGCTGGAATGCCGCCGATCTGCTCAGCGATACCCATGGCCACCGGCGCTGTGACGGACTTCGGGGCCAGCGAACGCAGCAGTTCACCCGGCAGGCCCAAGGCCCAGCCGATGGCGACGGCGCTGGCGCTGGCCGCGGCCCCACCGACCAGTCCGGCCAGCACGATGGCCACTGCGCGCCGGCGCAGTTCGCTGCGCCGCTGCCACAGTGGCCAGGCCAGCGCCACCACGGCCGGGCCGAGCAGGAAATGGATGAACTGGGCGCCGGAGAAATACCGTGGATACGGCGTGTCACTGAGCGTGAGTAACACCGCCAACACCAGTACCGTCCACAAAACGGGGTTCGCCCAGGGCGCCTGGCCCAGCCGCAGGTATAGCGCCTGCGCCAGCACATAGGTGACGATGGTTGCCGTCAGGCCGAATAGCGGCGTGGTGGAAAGATAGACCCAGAGCTGGACGACATCCTGCATCGGCTGCGCCCCCATATCAGCTTTGCGGGCCTGGAGCGGATTCGCGCCGCAACAACCAGCGCAGCACCAGCGCGGTGACGATGAGACCGATCCATGTCGACAACACGATCGCGACCAGCATGCGCAGGCCGTACGTTGACAACAGCCCGAGGTGGGTCATCACGCCCACGCCTACCGGCACGAACAGCAGCGACAAGTGGGCCAGCAAGGCGTCGGCCACCGCGCCCACCGGCGCGCGTACGATCTGCAGGCGCAGCGCAAAAAGCAGTATCAGCATGCCGACCACGGGGCCCGGCAAGGGCCAATCCCACAGGCGCACCAGCACTTCGCCAGCGGATTGGCACAGCAGCAGCCAGGCAAGTCCGGTCAGAATCAGCATGGGGTGCTGGCCATCGTGGCGGGGGTGGGCGGGCACATGCGGCTATTGTGCGGGAGGCGTCGCAAGCGTGGCGGGCTTCGGGCCGCGATGGGTGCAGTATCCTTGCGGCCCACACCGAGGCAATCACCGCATGTCCCACTCCAGCTACCTGATCGGCGTCGACACCGGCGGCACGTATACCGATTGCGCCATCATTGAAGCGCGAGGCCATCGGGTCGTGGCCCGGGCCAAGGCGATCACCACCAAGGGTGATCTGGCCATCGGCGTCGGCGAGGCGATCAATCAGGCGGTCGCCCAGTTGCCGCGCGGCCTGGCGCCGCAGGACATCGGCCTGGTGTCGGTATCGACCACACTGGCCACCAATGCCGTGGTCGAGGGCCATGGCAGTTCGGTGGCCGTGGTGCTGGTCGGATTCGACGAACGCATGATGGAGCGGACCGGCATTGCCGCGGCGTTTCCCGGTGTACCAGTGATCCGGATCGCCGGTGGCCATGACCACAATGGCATGGCAGCGCAGGAATTGGATCTGGCGGCACTCGAACAGGCCGTCGATGCGGTGGTCGACCAGGTCGAGGCGTTCGCGGTGGCCTCCACGTTCGCGGTGCGCAATGCCGACCACGAACAGACGGTGCAGCAGTGGATTGTTGCGCGCACCGGCAAACCGGTGACGGTGTCCACCGAGTTGTCGTCGGCACTCGACGCGCCGCGCCGCGCTTTGACCGCTGCGCTCAACGCCCGGCTGATCGCGCGCGTGTCGACACTGATCGACGCCGTGCAGCGGGCCATGGCGGCGTTGCAGATCGATTGCCCGCTGATGATCGTCAAGGGTGACGGCACGCTGGCGCTGGCCGAATCCGTGGCGCGCAGGCCGATCGAGACCGTGTTGTCCGGTCCTGCGGCCAGCCTGGTCGGTGCGCAGTGGTTGTCGGGGCAGCACAGCTTCATCCTGTCCGACATGGGCGGCACCACGACCGATCTGGGTGTGTTGCAGGACGGTCGGCCGCGCATCACCGAACAAGGTGCCGAGGTGGGCGGCTGGCGCACCATGGTGCGCGCCATCGACGTGCGCACCATCGGCCTGGGTGGCGACAGCGAGGTCCACATCGGCAGCGAGGGCCGCATCACCGTCGGTCCGCAGCGCGTGGTGCCGGTGGCCTTGCTGGGTGCGCGGTTTCCCGACACCTTGCGTTTGTTGCAGGCCGACCTGGACGATGTCGAACGTGGTTCGTCGCTGCATGGGCGCTTCGTGCTGTTGCCGTTTGGTGCCAAGGCCGGGCGGCGGATTGCCGAACTCGCTGCGCGCGAACAGGAACTGCTGGCGCGCGTCACCGAACAGCCGCAGCCACTGCGCATGCTGGCGCCATCGCCGGTTGCGCAGCGCGCACTGGCCCAGCTGCGGCGCAAGGGGCTGGTGCAGATCGCCGCCATGACGCCGTCGGACGCCTCCCATGTGCTGGGGCTGCAACACAACTGGTCAACCGAGGCCGCGCAGTTGGCGACCCAGCTTGCCTGCCGTTTGCGTGACATGAAGTTTCCCACGCCCGAACGCACCGAGATCTTTGCGCGCGAGGTCTGGAGCGAGACCGTGCGCATGAGTGCGCGTGCCATCCTGGACACCGCATTCGGCGAACATGTGCGTGAAGACAAGCTGGTGCATGCCGTGTGTGCGGGCGACGGCAGCCTGGGGCTGGCGCGCATCAGCGTGACGCCGACAATTCCGGTGGTGGCAGTGGGTGGGCCGGTGGGTGTCTATTACGGCGAGGTCGGTCGGCGCCTGGGCTGCCAGATCGTGTTCCCCGAATACCGCGAGGTGGCCAATGCGATCGGCGCGGCCACCGGCGTGGTGGCGCAAACCGTCACGGTGCGCGTCGATGGCGATGGCAGTGGTGTGTTCATGATGCACTCCACCGTGGGCACGCGGCGCTTCGTTGACCCGCAACAGGCGCTGGCCGCAGCCACCGAGCTGGCGCGCCAGAGCGCCAATGATGCGGTGGTGGCCATGGGCGCGAGCAATCCGGAGGTGCGTATCGTGATCCGAAAACAGCTGCTGCCCAATGCCAGCAGCGATGCCGGACTGCTCGAGGCGGTGGTGACCGCCGAGGCGGTTGGTCGGCCGAACGCGGCGCTGTGAGCCGCCGGGCCGCCCCAAGGCGAACGCCGCGGTGCGAGGCGCGGAGGCTATTTCATGAGCCGCAGGCGGTATTGCTTAGAGAACCCAACTTCCGGCACCGCAGTTAGAAAAACCAAACACCCATCATCGTTATCGGCCCTCACTCGGCAGGGTCGGAAGATGACTTCCTGACTCAACCACGTTGATATCTGGCTTGCCAAGATCCAGCTCGATGTGATCGCGCGTGGCATCTTCCCCAGTACCAAGGACCTGGACAAAAAGATCGTGCGTTACATCCGTGAGCACAACAAAAATCCCAAACCCGTTCGCTGGAAATACGGCAACCCGAAACGGCGAGTTACCAGTAGTCTCATTGATTCAATGAACTAGTTAGCCAGTGCCGAGCCCACTCGCGCCGCAATCGATGCATTCCGGACGCGGTACTTCATAAGCCATCGGTCACAATCCATGGCAACTCACTACCCGCATTGCCTTCCGGTCCATAGCCGACGCACGTTCCTGCCCCATGCCTTCATCCAAGTTCACCTACGATTTGCCGTCCGGAGCACCGGGCCCCGTCGTCAAGGAAGAGCACATCGAATACGGTTTCATTGGCAAGCTTCAGAACCTGAAGTACGAATATCGCGCCGACGTTCGAGATCGCGCCGGACTGGAAAAGAACTTCCGCGAGAAATTCGAAGCCCTCAACCGGGTCAGGCTGACCGAAGCCGAGTTTGCCAGGCTGCTGGATGAAATCGTCACCCCGGATGTCTACACCGCTGCCAAGACACTGCGCAGCATCAATGCCTTCACCCGCGACGACGGCACGCCGCTGAACTACACGCTGGTGAACATCAAGGACTGGTGCAAAAACCATTTCGAGGTCGTCCACCAGCTGCGCATCAACACCGACAACAGCCACCACCGCTACGACGTTCTCATCCTCATCAACGGCGTGCCCTGTGTGCAGATCGAGCTTAAAACCCTGGGCGTGAATCCGCGCCGGGCCATGGAGCAGATCGTCGAATACAAGCACGACCCCGGCAACGGCTATACCAAGACGCTGCTGTGCTTCATGCAGCTCTTTATCGTCAGCAACCGCGACCGCAGCTACTACTTCGCCAACAACAACGCCCGCCACTTCGCTTTCAATGCCGACGAGCGCTTTTTGCCCATCTATGAGTTTGCAAGCGAAGACAACCGCAAGATCACCCAACTCGACGATTTTGCCGAGCACTTCCTGAAAAAGTGCGACCTTGGCCGCACCATCAGCCGCTACATGGTGCTGCTGGCGGGCGAGCAAAAGCTCATGGTCATGCGCCCCTACCAGGTCTATGCGGTACAGCACATCGTGAAGTGCATAGCTGAAGACAATGGCAACGGCTACATCTGGCACACCACCGGCAGCGGCAAGACGCTCACCTCCTTCAAAGCCTCCACGCTGCTGAAGGAAAACGACCATATCCACAAATGTGTGTTCGTCGTGGACCGCAAAGACCTCGACCGGCAGACGCGGGAGGAATTCAACAAGTTCCAGGAAGGCTGCGTCGAAGAAAACACCAACACTGCCGCTCTCGTGCGCCGCCTGCTGTCGGAGGACTACGCCGACAAGGTCATCGTCACCACCATCCAGAAGCTGGGCCTCGCGCTGGATGAAGACAGCAAACGCAACAAGCAGCGCAGCAAGAACGGCCAGGCCACCTACAAGGCGCAGCTCGAAGTGCTGACGGACAAACGCATCGTCTTCATCTTCGACGAATGCCACCGCTCGCAGTTTGGCGATAACCACAAGGCCATCAAGGCCTTCTTCCCCAAGGCGCAGTTGTTTGGCTTTACCGGCACGCCCATCTTCGAGGCCAATGCCAGCTTGCAGAAGATCGAGGACACCCAGGCCTCCATGCGCACCACGGCGGACCTGTTCCAGAAGCAGCTTCACGCCTACACCATCACCCATGCCATCGAGGACGGCAACGTCCTGCGCTTCCACGTCGATTACTTCAAGCCCAAGGAGGAGAAGGGCAAGAAGCCGCCCAAGCCCGGCGAGGCCATATCCAAGAAGGCCGTCATCGAGGCCATCCTCGCTAAGCACGATGCCGCCACGGGTGGACGCCGGTTCAACGCCATTTTCGCCACCGCCTCCATCAACGACGCCATCGAGTACCACGCGCTGTTCAAGACGATGCAAGGGGACAAAAAGGCCGCCGACCCCGACTTCAAGCCTTTGAGCATCGCCTGCGTCTTCTCCCCGCCTGCGGATGGCGACCCGGATGTGAAGCAGATCCAGGAAGACCTGCCGCAGGAGCAGGCCGACAACGAAGAAGACCCCGAGAGCAAGAAAGCCGCGCTCAAGGCCATCCTCGCCGACTACAACATCCGCTACGGCAGCAACCACCGCCTGAGCGAGTTCGATCTCTATTACCAGGATGTGCAAAAGCGCATCAAAGACCAGCAGTGGCCGAATGCGGATTACCCGGCCGCGCAGAAGATCGACATCACCATCGTGGTGGACATGCTGCTCACCGGCTTCGACTCCAAGTTCCTGAACACGCTCTACGTGGACAAGAACCTCAAGCACCATGGCTTGATCCAGGCCTTTTCCCGTACCAATCGTGTGCTCAACGGCACCAAGCCCTACGGCAACATCCTCGACTTTCGCCAGCAGCAAGACGCAGTCGATGCCGCAATCGCGCTTTTCAGCGGCGAGAAAACCGGCGAGCAGGCCCGGGAGATCTGGCTGGTGGACAAGGCCCCGGTGGTCATCCAGAAGCTGGAGACCGCCGTGCAGAACCTGGGCGACTTCATGCAGTCCCAGGGCCTGGCCTGCACGCCATCTGCCGTGGCCAACTTGAAGGGCGACGCCGCCCGCACCGCCTTCATCACCCACTTCAAGGAAGTGCAGCGACTCAAGACCCAGCTGGACCAATACACCGACCTCACGGGCGAGAACAAAGCCGCCATCGAGCAGGTGCTGCCCGATCAAAACCTGCGCGGCTTCAAAGGCCAGTACCTGGAAACCGCCAAGCGGCTCAAAGCACTGCAGGGCAAGGGCGGCAAGGACGGTGATACGCCCGGCGCCGATGATCCCGTGGACCAGCTCGACTTCGAATTCATACTCTTTGCCTCCGCCGTCATCGACTACGACTACATCATGGGCCTCATCGCCAAGTTCTCGGCAGGAGAGGTGGGGAAGGGCCGGGGCAAGTCGAAGATGACCCGCGAGGAACTCATCGGCCTCATCAGCGCCGATGCCAAGTTCATGAACGAGCGCGACGATATTGCCGAATACATCGGCACGCTCAAGGCCGGCGAAGGCCTCAGTGAAGCCGCCATCCGCGACGGCTACACCCGCTTCAAGGCCGAGAAGAACGCCAAGGAACTCGCCGACTTCGCCGCCAGGCACGGTCTTGCCACCGCCGCCCTGCAAGCCTTTGTGGACGGCATCCTCGATCGCATGATCTTCGATGGCGAACAACTCAGCGACCTTATGGCCCCGCTGGACCTTGGCTGGAAAGCACGCAGTCAAGCGGAACTCGCGCTGATGGCGGACCTCCATCCGCTCCTCACCCAACGCGCCCAAGGCCGCGACATATCGGGGCTCAGCGCCTATGCATGAGCCACCACTCACCGAAGCTGCGCTGCTGGAGCGCATCGCCTTGGGCGAACACACCCGCCAGCAGTTCAAGCGCAACTTCAACAGCCCCGACGCCCTGGCCGCCGAGTTGGCCGCCTTTGCCAACAGCGGGGGCGGCACGCTGCTCATCGGCGTGGACGACGACGGCAGCATCGCTGGGCTGAGCACAGACGAGATCCGCCACCTCAATCAAATGCTCAGCAATGCCAGTAGCCAGCATGTGCGCCCGCCCATTCACCCTCTCACCGAGAACGTCAAGACCCACGCTGGGTTGGTGATGGTGGTGACCGTGCCCAATGGCCTGGCCAAGCCCTATCTGGATCACCAAGCGCGTATCTGGGTCAAACAAGGCGCCGACAAGCGTCACGTAACCGCCCGCGAAGAACTGCAACGCATGTTCCAGCGCGGCGGCTTGGTCTATGCGGATGTGGTGCCCATCGCGGGCACCACCAGTGCGGACATCGACGAGCCCGCCTTTCGCCGCTACTTGGCCCAACACTACAGCGCCGACGTCAACCCTGCCGGGCTGCCTCTAGACGCGTTGCTTCAAAATCTGGGCCTGGGCGATGGGCTGGAGCTGAACCTGACGGGCCTCATGCTCTTTGGCCGCAACCCCTTGCGCTGGCGGCCTGCGTTTGCCATCAAGGCGGTCGCGTTTCCGGGCACCCGCATCACCGACACCCGCTACCTCGACAGCCAAGACATCAGCGGCACCCTGCCGCAGCAATACACCGAAGCGCTGGCCTTCATCAAACGCAACCTGCATCGCGTGCAGGGCGATCAAGGCTTCAACTCACCCGGCATTTTGGAAATCCCCGAGATTGCCTTGCAAGAGCTGCTGGTCAACGCCCTGGTGCACCGCGACTACTTCACCAGCGCCTCCATCCGCATCCTAGTCTTCACCGACCGCATCGACATCATCAGCCCCGGCCACCTGCCCGACAGCCTGAGCGTGGACGACATCCGCCACGGTAAAACCAACCGCCGCAACCCCACGCTGAGCGAACACGCCTTCCGGCTGCTGCCCTACCGGGGCCTGGGCAGCGGCATCCCCCGCGCGCTGGATGAATGGCCGCAGATCGAGCTGATCGACGAGGTGAGCGGCAACCAGTTCACCGCCCGGGTGCAGCGGCCCCAAGTGCAGTGGGACGGGGCAACCGACCCAGTCGCCCCGCAAGTGGAGGCCTCTGTCGAGGCCCCAGTCGAGGCCCCAGTCGAGGCCCCAGTCGAGGCCCCAGTGGCTTTGACCGAGACCGACAAAAAAATCTTGTCAGCCCTGACGACTGAGCCATTGGGCCGCAGCGCCCTGTTGGCTGCGTTGGGCTACAACCAGCCCACGGGCAATTACAAAGCGGCCATGGCCAAGCTGCTGCAGGCTGGCCTGATTGCACCCACCCTGCCCGACAAACCCAACAGCCGACTGCAGCAATACCGCCTGACCGACCAGGGAAAGGGCTTGTTGAAATGAACCTGCCCACAAAGAACACCATAGCGCCGGGCGCCGACAAGTACCAGGACTTGCTGGCGACGCTTTCAGCGACCAACGCCCAACTGCAGGCGCTGCACCAGCAGGCCATCGAAGCGCTGGCGCCCACCGTCAAAGCCATCTTGCGCAGCGGCAGCCGGGATGCCCGGTGGATCGAGCGCACGCTCGATCAACTGCTGAACCATGCTTGCATTCCAGAGGGCCTCGCCCTCTTCAAGGCCCTCTGCCGCCACTACTGGCCACTGGACCGGCAAGCCACCGCAAGCTACGTCAACACATACCGTGAGATGTGGGATGGCGAGGACCAGAACGGCACGGAAGGGGTGGCGCCGTGAGCCCCCAAAAGTCCACCACCGCTTTGACCAAGGCGGCAAAGCGCGCGCTCGTTCCGAAGTTGCGGTTTCCGGAGTTTCGTGGCGCGGGGGCGTGGAAGCCCATCACCCTACAAGAAGCATCCACACTGGTGGCGGAGCGTGTCGGAAAAAGAAAGCTGACACCAGTCAGCATCTCCGCTGGGGTTGGCTTTGTCCCACAGGCCGAGAAGTTTGGGCGGGACATCTCAGGCAATCAGTACCAGCTCTACACCTTGGTCAGAGACGGCGACTTTGTTTTCAACAAAGGCAACTCGCTCAAATTTCCGCAAGGCTGCATTTATTTATTGGAAGGATGGGGACAGGTCGCTGCGCCAAATGTCTTCATCTGTTTCCGACTCAAAGATGGTTACTCGAACGGCTTTTTCCAGAACTGCTTCGAGCAAAACCAACATGGCAGGCAACTAAAGCGGCACATTACCAGCGGCGCCCGAAGCAACGGCCTGTTAAACATCAGCAAGGAAACCTTTTTTGGGGTTGAGATCCCTACCCCGACCCCTGCCGAACAACAAAAACTCGCCGAGTGTCTGAGTTCGGTGGATGAACTGATCGCCGCGCAAGCGCGGAAAGTGGACGCGCTCAAGACCCACAAAAAGGGGCTGATGCAGCAGCTTTTACCCCGCGAAGGCGAAACCCAACCCCGCCTCCGCTTCCCCGAATTCCAAAACGCCCCTGCGTGGAAGGTGAAGCCGCTTGGAAAAGTTGCAGAGAATTTCGACAATCAGCGCGTGCCCATCACCTCAAGCGACCGCAATGCGGGTGATGTGCCTTATTACGGCGCATCCGGAATCGTCGATTACGTTGACGGTTTCATCTTCGATGAAGACCTTCTCTGCATTTCGGAGGACGGGGCAAACCTTGTTGCGCGAACCTATCCGATTGCGTTTCCAATCTCGGGAAAGACCTGGGTCAACAATCACGCCCACGTTTTGAGATTCGAGAACGCCTGCACGCAGAAATTCGTGGAGGTATATCTCAACTCGATCAAACTCGATGACTTCATCACGGGGATGGCCCAACCAAAACTCAACAAGGCGATGCTGGATCGCATTCCCATCCCGCACACCAGCGTTCCCGAACAACAACGCATGGCCTCGTGCCTGAGTAACCTCGACGCCCTGATCACCGCCGAGGCGCAAAAGCTAGTAACTTTTAGGACCCACAAGAAGGGCCTGATGCAGCAGCTTTTCCCGTCCCCGGAAGAGGTGGCGACATGAACGACCTGATTCTCTACACGAGCGAAGACGGGCGCAGCGAGGTCAAGCTGCGGGCGAAAGACCAAACCGTCTGGCTGACGCAGCGTGAAATGGCTCAGCTCTTTGACGTGAGCACGGACAACGTCGGGCTGCACCTTAGGAACGTCTTCGAGGACGGGGAACTGAGCCGGGAGGCAACTACCGAGGAATCCTCGGTAGTTCAAACCGAAGGGGGGCGGGAGGTGCAGCGCCCCGTCACGCTCTACAACCTCGATGCGATTCTGGCCGTGGGCTACCGCGTGCGTTCACCGCGCGGGGTGCAGTTCCGCCGTTGGGCATCCACCGTCCTGAGGGAATACCTGACCAAGGGCTTCGTGATGGACGACGAGCGGCTGAAGAACCCGGATGGTCGCCCGGATTACTTCGACGAGATGCTCGCGCGCATCCGGGACATCCGCGCCTCGGAAAAGCGCTTCTATCAAAAGGTGCGCGATCTCTTCGCCCTTTCCAGCGACTACGACAAGACGGACAAGGCCACGCAGATTTTCTTTGCCACCGTGCAGAACCTGTTGATCTTTGCCGTGACGCAAAAGACCGCCGCTGAACTCATCACCGCCCGGGCGAACCCGGCCGATCCGCATTTCGGGCTGCTCGCCTGGAAGGGTGACAGGGTGCGCAAGACGGACATCGTGGTGGCCAAGAACTACCTGACCGAAGACGAGATCGACACCCTGAACCGG
>Ga0209284_10000605_pt1 | contig 58356 bp, 54 predicted proteins | sample FRY03_FD_187211 | JGI IMG/M metagenome (GOLD analysis project Ga0209284, IMG submission 187211) | Freshwater microbial communities from Lake Fryxell liftoff mats and glacier meltwater in Antarctica - FRY-03 (SPAdes) (version 2) | ecosystem: Environmental > Aquatic > Freshwater > Ice > Glacier...
AAGGTCGCCAAGGCTGGCAAAATTTCGGTCAGCGTTAAAAAGAAAGTTAAGGTCGCCAAGTAACAGCTCGACTACAGGACATGGCATGGCCTCGGGGTATCGTCGCGCCATGACATCGAAGCCGACCGCCTCGTCAAAACTGCCCCAGACCCTCGGCGCCCTGCGCACCTCGGGTTGGGTGTCGATACCTGTAAAAGAAGAGTTGCGGCGCAACGCAGTTGCCAAGATCTCAGCGGGCGAGCCTCTGTTCGCGGGCGTGCTCGGCTACCAAGACACGGTGATGCCGCAACTCGAGAACGCGTTGCTCGCCGGCCACGATGTAATTTTTTTGGGCGAGCGCGGTCAGGCCAAGACGCGCATGATTCGTTCGCTCACCGGCTTACTAGATGAATGGATGCCGATTGTCGGGGGCAGCGAAATCAATGACGACCCGTACGCGCCTGTCTCTCGACACGCGATAGATCTCGTCGCCAGCAAGGGTGACGACACGCCAATCACGTGGGTGCACCGCGACACTCGCTACGGCGAAAAACTCGCGACGCCAGACACTTCGATCGCCGACCTGATCGGCGAGGTCGACCCGATCAAAGTGGCCGAGGGCCGTTACCTGAGCGACGAGCTGACGCTGCACTACGGCCTCGTGCCGCGCACCAACCGCGGCATCTTTGCGATCAACGAATTGCCAGACTTGGCCGAGCGAATTCAGGTCGGTTTGCTGAATGTGCTCGAAGAGCGCGACGTGCAAATTCGTGGCTACAAAATTCGCCTACCGCTTGACGTGTTGCTCTTGGCATCTGCCAACCCAGAGGACTACACCAATCGTGGCCGCATGATCACCCCACTGAAAGACCGCTTTGGCAGCCAGATTCGCACGCATTACCCCCTCGATGTCGAAACCGAAATGCAAATCGTCCGCCAAGAGGCGCGCCCGTCGAGCATTGGCAACGTCGTTGTGCGAATACCGCTATTTATGGAAGAAGTGATCAGCACGATCAGCCATCTGGCGCGTTCGAGCAATCATGTCAACCAGCGCAGCGGCGTGAGCGTGCGCTTGTCGGTCAGCAACTTAGAACTGTTGGCGGCCAACGCCATGCGCAGAGCATTACGAGCGGGCGAGACCGATGTTGCGCCCCGAGTCAGCGACCTGGCGGCGCTGGCGGCATCAACTTCGGGCAAGATCGAAATCGAAAGTGTCGAAGAGGGCAGAGAATCGGTCGTGCTCGAGCAGTTGGTGCGAGCGGCCGTGTTGCAGGTCTACAAACAAAACGTAACTAGCGAGAAGATTCGTGATGTGATCGCCAGTTTCGACGAGGGTGCTGTCGCTAACGCTGGCGAAGACATCAACTCGACCGAATATGCGGCCATACTCGAGGCAATACCAGCGCTGCGCGAAATCGTCGTGACGATTGTGCAGGGCGACGAGTCGCCAGCCGTGATCGCCAGCGCTGTCGAGTTCGTATTAGAGGGCCTGCACCTGTCGAAGCGACTCAACAAAGACGCGGTTGGCTCGCGCGCAACTTACCGCTCACGCACATAACGTCGCCGCACGTCGCCTAGGCGACGGAATTCATTTCGAGTATTAGATAACCGGCTGAGACGTTGCCCACAGCGGGCTGGTGTCGAGGCGCAGGTCGGTGACGGGCTCGCCCGAGAGTGACACCACTTCGACCGGTTGGGCGAAACCCGGTAGCGAAACCGGCGGGTGGGCGTGAGCGAAAATTCCGATTGGTAAGTTGACGGCCTGCTCTGCGGGTATCAGCGTGCCGATGCCGACCGCGGCATCGCACAGACGCGCCGCGAGGTTTGGTGCCGAGCCGATGAAGTCTTCACCTTCAAAAAGAATCGTGTTGCCCGAAGCGATTCCGATGCGCAAGGCCAGCGGGGCGCAATCCGAAATTGAACGCTGCTGCAGTTTGAGCGCGAAGTTGATGCCGTTTTCTGGTTCGACAGCGACAGCCATCAGTCCATCGCCGAGATACTTGTCGATGCGTACGCCCAGGTGCGAGCCAACGGCGCGAGCGCTGGCGCGAAACTTGGCCAGCAAAACGGTAGAGGCTTCGTCGCCCTCCACTTCCATGTAATTCGTGAAACCAGAGAGGTCAACGAAGATGAATGTTCGGGGGAAGCGCATAGCGCACACCAGCATAGGGGTGTGACCGATGTCTTACTCCACCGAGCCCAGCAATGACTGGATCCGTGGAGTTGAGTATGGTTCGGACATGGGTCAGCGCTTTACCTATTCGCGTTGGGACGGCACCCAAAAGGGGTTCGATCTCGACGCCGATGCCCTGCTCGATTCGCTGACCGACGACCTGCTGTATCACGGCGACGTCAACAACGCCCTGCGGCGCCTGATGCAAGAGGGCATGCGCGACCTCAACGGTGATCGCATCGCGGGGTTGCGCGAGATGATGGAGAAATTGCGCGCGCGGCGCGAAGAAATTCAAGATCGCGGCGATCTCGGCGGCGTTTATAAAGAAATCGCCGACGAACTCAATGACATTGTCGACGACGAACGCCACGCAGTCGAGAACTACACGAACGAGGCTAAAAATTCTGGCGACGAGCGTCGCGCCGAACTCGCTGAACAGGCCGCACAAGACCGAAACTTTCGACTCGACATGTTGCCTGGTGACCTGGCCGGCAAGATCAACGAGTTGCAGCAATACGACTTTCAATCCAAAGATGCGCAGCAACGGTTCGAACAATTGCTCGACAAGTTGCGTCAGCAACTGATGCAACAGAACCTCGATCAGATGTCGGGTGAAATGCAAAACATGACGCCGGCCGATATGCAACGCATGAAAGACATGCTCAGCGAACTAAACAACATGCTTGAGCGCCGCCGCAACAACGAAGACCCGAAGTTCGAAGAGTTCATGAAAAACTTCGGCGACTTCTTTCCCGAAGGGCCAAAAACTCTCGATGAACTGCTCGAGATCATGGCCAAGCGCATGGCGGCCGCGCAGGCCATGCTCAACTCGATGACACCGGAGCAACGAGCTCAATTGCAGGCCCTTTCTGACCAGTTGCTCGAAGATATGGATCTGCGCTGGCAGATGGACCAACTCTCACAAAACCTGCGGGCGATGTTTCCGCAGGCGGGGTGGAAGCGCGAATACGATTTTGATGGTCAAGAGCCGATGGGCTTCGGTCAGGCAATGCAGTCGATGCAGGAACTCTCAGAACTAGACCAACTTGAGAACCTGATGAAGAACGCCTCCAGCCCAGCCGCTTTGGCCGAGGCGGATATGGATCGGGTACGCGACCTGTTGGGCGACGATGCCGCCAAGTCGCTGCAGCGCCTCGCCGAGATGGCCAAGATGCTCGAAGAGGCAGGGCTGATCGAGCAAAAAGAAGGGCGCATGCAACTCACGCCGCACGGCCTGCGCAAGATTGGCGCCAACGCGCTGCGCGACCTGTTCGGCAAACTGGCATCCGACACGATTGGCCAGCACCAAATCAATCGCCTCGGCATTGGCCATGAACGCACCTACGACACCAAGCCATACGAATACGGGGACTCATTCCAACTGGATCTGCAAAAGACCCTGCGCAACGCGTTACATCGCGGCGGACCAGGCCTGCCGATCAAATTGTCGCCAGACGACTTCGAGATTGAGCGGACGGAGCAACTCACGCGATCGAGCACGGTGTTGATGCTCGACCTCTCGTTGTCGATGCCGATGCGCGACAACTTCTTGCCGGCCAAGAAAGTGGCGATGGCTTTGCATTCGCTGATTTCGACCCAATTCCCCCGTGATTACTTGGGTATTGTCGGCTTCGGTGAGGTCGCCCGGGAGCTCAAGGCCGAGCAGTTGCCAGAGGTTTCGTGGGATTTCGTCTACGGCACGAATATGCACCACGCGTTCACCCTGAGTCGCCGGATGCTTTCGCGCCAAACCGGCACCAAGCAGATCATCATGATCACCGACGGCGAACCGACCGCCCACATCACTCCGTCGGGCGATGTCTACTTCAACTATCCGCCCGTGCGTGAGACTGTTGAGGCAACCTTGCGCGAGGTCGTGCGCTGTACCAAAGATGGCATTCGTATCAACACCTTCATGCTTGACGCCGACGCCGGCCTGCGCGGTTTTGTTGAGCGTTTGTCCAAGATAAACCGCGGCCGAGCCTTCTTTACGTCGCCTGAAACACTCGGCGATTATGTGCTCGTTGACTTTTTAGAGCACAAGAAGCAACTCTCGCGTGGTAGGTCAACTCATTCGAGTTCGGGGCAGCCACGTCGAGCGAGCTGATAGTGAATATCTCTAATCCAAGGAATATTTGCTTTTTGCTGCGATCTTTGGCAGAATGACACAGTTGTAGTTATCTCGTTGTTGGCTATCAATGGCTGAAGTCGAGAACGAGCAGGAGGATTAATTTGTGAAAGATGAAATTATCGCGCTTAGCGCAGAGCGGGCCTGGCAAGATCAGGCCAACTGCCTAGGTGTAGACCCAGATCTTTTCTTCCCAGAACGGGGTGCATCAACTCGCGAAGCCAAAGAGGTTTGCCGCGGTTGCGTAGTACGCAATGACTGCCTTGAGTACGCTCTCGAAAACGGTGAAAAGTTTGGTATTTGGGGTGGTTTGTCAGAGCGTGAGCGTCGCCGTTTGCGCCGCCAGCGTGCCCAGTCAACCCGCAATATCGCGTCGGCCTAACTCAACCACTACTTGAGACTTTGCGCCGCGCGGTTTCGCGCGGCGATTCTCCACTCGATCGTCTTTTCACTGCCGACATCTAGTTGTATCCAACGCGAGCGCGCAATCGTCGCCAACACTCGCGAAGGTATTAGTCCCACCAGTTCGGCGCGCTCGATTTCGACGTGTTTTGCGACCTCGTCGTAAACATCTGTTGGGCCAACTAAGTGCGGTGCGATCAGATTCATACTGACCTGCGTGTAGCGACCAACCTGCATGCCGAGAGCGCGCACCGACTCGCTGCGAATCGATGCCGAAATTTTTTTGGCGACCTCGAGCGGCGCATCTTTTAGCCATAAGTTGTAGGCAACTAGCAAGGGCCGTGCGCCGACGCAGATCGACCCCGCAGCGGGGTGCGGCAACTGTGGCCCGTGATCTGGCAGCAGGTCATTGAAGGCGTGGGCCCGTATGTAAGGGAGTGTCCGTTCGGGCCCGTACAAGAAACAGGGCACGCCCAGTTCGGTCGCGGCAAATTGAGCGAACTCGTCGCGTGCCTTGATGGCATCGTCGAAAGTGCTTGGTTCGAGCGCCACAAACGGCACCACGTCGACAATGCCATAACGCGGGTGCACACCGGAGTGGTGGCGAATGTCGAAGGTGGCGATGGCGTTGCGCACTAGCACCCGGGCGGCCTGGGTGCCGTACAGTGTGAAAACGCTGCGATTGTGGTCGCCATCGCTGTGCAGATCTAGGAAATCATGCCCGAGCACTGTGGCCATGGCCCCAAGTTTTGCCAGGTCCTTACCCTCGCTGATATTTATGACGCATTCAAGCACCCGTCTTGCTTAGCGCATTTCGGGTCTGCCGTGCTACATTTAGAGGCATGTTCAGTGGCTGGGAAGGCGTAGTCGTCATCGTTATTGCTGTCGCGTTATTTGGTTCGCGTTTGCCAAAAATCGCGCGCAACCTGGGTCAGGCTCAGCAAGAGTTCAAAAAGGGCGTCTCTGACGGCAAACCAGTCGCGGCCGCACCCGAAGCGCCAAAGAACGACACGCCCTCGGCGTAGTCAGTTAGGCCGATTTAATTTTTACGCGACGTCCCGTGATGTCGCTCAATAACCCTTTGCGCTCGTTTGCCGCGTAGATATTTAGTTCGTCATCTTGCTTGGTCGAAGTCTTCACGGTGATCTCTAGTTCGGTCTCAGAAACGGTGACGTCGACCTTTTTACTGCGGCCGTCTTGTGTGCGATCGAGACCCACGGCAACTCGCAAGATGCCGGCGAGGCCGCGCACGAGGTGTTGATCGGCGGTTTCGAGTTTGGCGAATTCGGGATGCTCAAGTTTGGGCATGCCCTTGCGGTGGTAACGGGCGATCTGGGCGATCAGTTCGATCTCACGATCGCTGAGGCCGACTAGTTCAGAGTTGCGAATCACGTAATACGAGTGCAGGTGGTGTTTCGAGTGCGAAATCACGACCCCGACGTTGCATAACAGGGCGCCCGCCTCAAGCAGTTGCTTGGCCGACGGTTCGATCCTGAGAGTGCCGTGTAGCGAGTCGAATAATTGACCCGCCAGTCGCGCCACGTTCTGCGAGTGTTCGGGACGGTCGTCGCAGCGATCTGCCAATACGCGCACGCTGCGCATCGCGGCGCTTTGGCCATCGGTCTTGGGGCCGCGACCCTGGCGCTGCAGCGTGTCGATCAAAACCCCCTCGCGCAACGCGTAGTCGCTGAACGTGAAAGTCCCGACACCGTAAACCTCGGCGACGCCTTCGAGAATTATTGCTCCAGCCAAGATGATGTCGGCGCGGGATGAATCGAGGTCGAATTTCTTTTGCCGCTCGACAGCGGTTGGGCATTCGGCGAGTAAGCGAACCACCTCACCGATCTGTTTTTCAGTGAATTCGAAGCGATTTAAGGTCGTTGGCATCGGCTTGCCTGATTGCGCGCAAATCAACCGCGCCACGGTTTCGGCAGTGCCAGACGATGCTACGGCCACGTCGAAGCCAAAGTCTTCGACTTCAGATTTGAGGATCGTCAGCGTCGAGCGCACAAATTGTCGGCAACTGCTCAACGCGCTGGGGTGGTTAGTAAGCGTGGGGAAGAAACGGTCGGTCAGCCGAATCGCGCCAAGCTTGAAACTGCGCGAGAGCAAAATGTCGTCGTCGTTTCCGAGCACGATTTCCGTAGAGCCGCCGCCGATATCGCACAGCAACATCGGACGCTCGTGTTCGCCCACTGCAAACAGCGCGCCGAGATGGATGAGCCGGGCCTCTTCGATGCCAGAGATCACCTCGATGTCGATGCCGGCTTCCTTGCGCGCACGCTTGACGAATTCGTCTCGATTCTTGGCTTCGCGCACGGCACTCGTGGCCACGGCGCGAATCTCGGCGTTGTGCGACTCGGCAATCTGGTGCATGCGGATGAGACACGAGATTCCGCGCTCGATCGCGTCGGGTTCGAGAAGCCTCATTTCGCCAGCACCGTGACCGATGCGCACGGTCTGCTTTTCGCGGGTCACGACCTCGAAACCGCCCCCTACTGGCTTGGCGATTACAAGGTGAAAACTGTTGGTACCAATGTCTAGGGCGGCGATGTTTTCGCTGCCGATAAGGGACGCCACGGTTAGATCATAGTTTCGCAGTCACGGCGATAGCCTGAAACGGCAATCAGCCCGAAGCATCAATTGGAGCGCCAGATGTCATCAACTTCAGCAACAGATTCAGCGGTAACCGAGCCTTCGCGCGGTCATGCTCGCATCGTCTATCTAGGTTCGGTTTCGCCCCATTGGGAGGTCTACAGCGACCATGGCGACCCAAAACTGCTTGACGAGTTTCGTGCCCGCGTGCTGGCCCGCCTAATTTTGCTACCCCGCAACGACCCTCAGTTTCGTCGCAACCAAGAGCGCGTCAACCGCGATGCCGAGCGCGAGCGCATCAGCATCGAATGGGAACTCGGATACCCCACATAAAACAAAGCGATTCGTACGATGCCGGTATCGAAGATCGATACATCAGCCGTGAACTTAGTTGGCTTAATTTCAATGAGAGAGTTCTGGCGCTCGCCGCCGACGCTGGTATACCGCTATTAGAGCGCTGCAGGTTCGCCGCAATTTTTAGTTCGAACCTAGATGAGTTCTTCCAGATTCGTGTCGCCGCGCTAAAAGATCAAGTAGAGGCCGGGGTCTCTGACCGCACGCCAGACGGTCGAACACCTAGCCAGCAACTCGCCGAAATTTCGTCGCTCGTACAAGATTTGATCTCCAAACAAGAGACACTCTGGCTCGAAGTACTTAAGCCAGACTTAGAGACCAGTGGCGTGCAGATACTTGCCTGGGCAAGTCTGAGTGACGCCGATCGCGCCCATCTAGTAGTTGAGTTCGAGTCGCGAATCTTCCCTGTGTTGACTCCGCTCGCTGTCGATCCGGCGCATCCCTTCCCGTATATCTCGAACCTGGCATTGAACCTGGCATTAATCGTCCGCGACCCCCGCACTGGCGAGCAGCGCTTCGCCAGGGTCAAAATTCCGCAGACCTTGCCGCGCTTCATGCTGCTGCCCGACAGCCGAAGTTTCGTGTTGCTTGAAGACGTGGTAGCGGCCAACATCGGCAGGCTGTTTCCTGGTATGGCGATCGAGCAGTGTTTTACGTTTCGGGTTTCGCGCAACGCCGACTTGTCGTTAAACGACGAAGACGCCGAAGACTTATTGGCAGCAGTCGAGATGGAGTTACGCCGCCGTCGCTTTGGCCGCGCGGTGCGCCTCGAGGTGCCAACTGATATCGATCCCGAAGTTCTGGCGATGATGATTGACGAACTCGAGTTGGATTCTGGCGACGTGACAACGCATCGTGCCATGATCGGCATGAGTGCGCTGTCGCAACTGGCGTCGCTCGACATACCCCAACTTCGCTACCGGCCATGGAAGCCGCTCACGGCTGGTCGCCTACAGGCAGCCCAAGACTCCGGGCGCTCGATATTTAGTGTGATTCGCGAGCGCCAATTGCTAGTTCATCACCCGTATGAGTCTTTCTCTTCGTCGGTTGAGGCGTTCGTAGAGCAGGCCGCGCTAGACCCAAATGTGCAGTCGATCAAGATGACGTTGTATCGCACATCTGGAGATAGTTCAATCGCGCGGCACCTGATTAAGGCATCGGAACTCGGTAAGCAAGTGGCTGTCGTGCTCGAACTCAAGGCCCGCTTCGATGAGGCGCGCAACGTTTCGTGGGCCAAAGAGCTCGAGTACGCAGGCGTGCACGTTACTTACGGCATCGTTGGCCTCAAGACGCATTCAAAGTGTGTGCTGGTTGTACGCAACGACCCAGACAAGATGCGCCGTTATGTGCACATCGGCACTGGCAATTACAACTCGGTCACGGCACGCTCGTACGAAGACATCGGCTACTTCACTTGCGAAGATGAAATCGGCGCCGACGCGACCGAACTCTTCAATTACCTCACGGGTTACGGCCAAGAGCCCAATTACCAGTCGATGCTCGTGGCGCCGCACCAACTTCGCAATCGAATTCTCGACCTGATCAACAACGAAATTAAGTTCGGCTCCAATGGTCGTATCACACTCAAGTTGAATTCGATCTCCGACCCAACAGTTATCGACGCTCTGTATCTAGCCAGCAATTCTGGCGTGAAAATTGATGCAATAATTCGCGGCATTTGTTGCTTGCGCGCTGGCGTCGCTGGCCTCTCAGAAAATATTACGGTGCGCTCCGTGTTGGGCAGATACCTAGAGCATTCGCGCATTTATCGTTTTGAGCATGGTCAGGCAGACGGTTCGCCGCTGCACCTACTCGGCTCGGCCGACCTGATGGGACGCAACCTCGATGGTCGGGTCGAAGTGCTCGTGCCGCTCACGCACCCAAAGCATCGCCTCTGGCTTGACAAGGTGTTGAGTTTCTTGCTCGACGACTCTTCCGCGCATTTTTCGCTAACCGCCCAAGACGGATGGGTGTGCGAGGGTCCAGACGGTTTTGTCAGTGATGCCCAAGAACGGCTGCACGAATGGGTAGTAGCCACGCAAGTTCGCTAGCGATCCAAATTTAACGAGTATCCTTATAGCAAATGGACGATTTGCGTAAGACTTTCCATCAAGAATTAGACGACATTCGTAGTCGAGTAATGGACCTCGGCACTTCGGTAATCGAGGCCATTCCGCGGGCCACCGCGGCCCTGCTTGAGGGCGATCTCGAGGGCGCCGACTACCTCGTGCAGGCCGATGATGAAATCGACGCTCGGACGATTGACATCGAAGACTCGTGCTTTCAGCAACTCGCGCTGCAGTCGCCAGTCGCGGGCGACCTACGCCAGCTCGTTTCGATTATTAAAATTTCTGGAGAGCTAGAGCGTTCGGCTGACCTTGCGGTCAATATCTGCAAGGCAGCGCGACGTATCTATGGGCACAATCAAGACCCGGCGTTGTCTGAGTTAATCAGCAAGATGAGCGAGCAAGCGCAGCAGTTGTTCATCGCAGCGATGGACGCATTCCAGAATAATGATGCCGCCAAAGCCGCCGCAATCGATGATATGGATTCGTACCTCGATGGTTTGCACCGCCAGTTCATTCAAGAGATTTTCGAAAGCCATGCCCGAAAGGCAATCGACCTTCAAGTCGCGGTACAAATGGCGATCGTTGCACGCTTCTACGAGAGAATCGGTGACCACGCGGTAAACGTTGGCGAGCGCACACGTTTTATTCTCACTGGTTGGCAGCCCGAGCACCACGGTGCGGCGCGTTTTCGGGCAATGAACCGTGACTAGCGATCAGCCCACAGTCTTCGTCGTTGAAGATGAAGAGTCGTTCGTCGAAGCACTTGCTATTGGCCTTAAGCGTGAGGGTTTTCGTGTTGAAGTCGCGCGCGACGGCGCCGAAGCGTTAGCAAAGTTTGATTCGGTCAAGCCCGACATCATGTTGCTCGACGTGATGTTGCCGAAATTATCTGGCACCGATGTGTGCCGAGAGATTCGCAAGAAGAGCAAACTGCCGATCATCATGGTCTCTGCCAAAGGCAGCGAGATAGACACTGTCGTTGGTCTCGAGGTTGGGGCCGACGATTACATCGTCAAGCCGTACCGCTTGCACGAGCTTACGGCGCGCATCAGGGCGGCGCTGCGCCGCAGTGCTCAGAGCGGCGACGCTGAAACCGAAATCGGTATTGGCGCCGTGCGCGTCGGCGATGTCTCGATCGATCCCGAGCAGCATGTCGTTACGGTTCGCGGCGACACCGTGAAGATGCCGCTTAAAGAGTTCGAGTTGTTGTACGTGTTAATGGCCAACGCTGGCCGCGTGCTGGCCAGGGATATTCTCATTGATCGGGTCTGGGGTAGCGACTATTACGGCGACACCAAGACGCTCGATGTACACATCAAACGCCTGCGTTCTAAGGTCGAATCTGATCAATTGAACCCTTCTCGGGTCGTGACCATCCGCGGTCTCGGCTATAAATACGAGAAGATGTCTTCATAGCAAAACTTCATCGCAGAACGGGCCTAGCCCCGGCGTCGCCACTCACAAGACTTGCCCGCGTGCATGGCTGCATGGCGGCCGCCGAAACATTTCTGGCGATCTCGCTTGCCGACTCGCTGTTCTTATCGATCAGCCCAGATGCGGCGCGCGGCAAGGTGATGTTGTTCTTGGCGCTGAGCCTGGCACCGTTTGCGATTCTCGCACCGTTGATCGGCCCGCATATCGATCGTCTTCCAGGCGGTAGACGAATGACGGTGTTTGGCGTGGGCGTTTTGCGCGCGGGTGTTGTGGTCCTGATGATCACCCGCATCGATTCGTTGTTACTATTTCCACTCGCGTTTCTTTCACTGGTGCTCGCTAAAACCTACTCCGTGTCACGCTCGGCGCTAGTGCCAACCCTGGTTCGCCGCGACGACGATCTAGTGGCGGCCAACGGCAAACTCGGTTTGGTCACCGGCGTCGTTAGTTTCATGGCGGCCGGTCCTGCAGCATTGCTGCACATAATCTCGACGCAGGTCTCGCTGGCGGGCTCGGTCGTGTTGTTCGTTGTCGCCGGGGTCTTGGCGCTGCAACTGCCGCGGCACGTGGCGACGGTGAGCGGCCCGCAACGGCGCATCGAGCGCGAGGAATTGCACCGACCACAGGTATTGCACGCCGCCGTGGCGATGATGGTATTGCGCGGCGTGATGGGTTTCATGTTTTTTCACTTGGCGTTTTGGCTTCGCGATCAACGCGCGGGCACGGCATGGTTCGGTTTGGCCCTCGGCCTTGCCTCGCTGGCAACCATGCTCGCAAATGGAATCGCCCCGTTGTTGCGCCGGCGCATGCCGGAACAAGTGATGCTCGCAGCGACGCTGGTGGTCGTCGGTGTTGTCGGCGTCGCCACTGGCTTTGTCGGCGGTATTACTGCGGGGATTATTTTGTCGGCGACCGTTAATGGCGTCGGTGCACTCGGGCGTTTGTCGTTCGAGTCAGTCGTGCAGATCAACGCGCCCGATGCCAACCGCGCCCGTGCCTTTGTCCAATTTGAGACACGCAATCAACTGGCGTGGGTGCTCGCTGGGCTTGTCGCGGTTATTTTTAATCCGCCGGGTGCGCTTGGCTTCGCATTCGTCGGTGTCGTCGGTTTATTTGGCGCTACGTACTACATAGTGCGTTCGCGGTCTACGTAAAGCGTAAGCGATCACTGCACTTCAAGTCGCGCTAGCCATAGGCCAGGCGCGTCGAGTTCGTTCGGCGTCGGCAGGTTGCCGGGCGCACTGAACAGTTGAAGCGCGCCATCGTTGCCGCCGCGCTCGACGATACCCGCGATAAATGCGCGCCCACGCTCGAGCTGCTGGCGACTGAGGCGTAGTCCCAACAATTGCTCTACGAAGATATCGTTCGGCGAAGCCTCAACTCGGCGGCGCCTGACTGCCTCTGCGATTCGCGATCCACTACCCAAAACCTTTGCCGCCGCCGTATCGACATTATGGTCAATAAACCCAATGATTGCCGCAATTTGGGCGTCTAGAACTGGTGACAGCGCCTCTTGCTCTGGCGAGCGCACGGCCCCGAGCATCAACGTCGGGTCGCTCAGAAACCTTTGCAGAATAGCCATCGGGTCGTTGCCAGTTACTTCGATATTGCTCATTCGTTCGAACAACGCCGTGGGGTTCGGGCGAAATCCGGCGATGTAACTACGAACCGTGGCAAGCACCGTGTCGCGAACGTGGTGCACGCCGAGTACCGCGTGTGCCGTGAGTTCTTGCAGTAGCACCCACATCCGCACATCGTCGACGGGCAGCGACCAATCTGCAGCGAAGGCGTTGATGTTCGCTGGCACGAGCAGCATTTGTTGTGCGGGCTCGCGCGGCAACGGTATCTCGTACTGCCCGAAAGAGTGTTTTGACATCGTGCCGACCATCGACCCAACTGACATGCCCATCATCGCGGGCGCCATCATCTTCGTCAGCCCCGCCATCATCTTGATCATCGGGTCTTGCGGTTCTAAATCTGTTGCCACCGACTGCGATGCGGTCAAAGAAGTTGCCAGCTCGGTGAAGAGCGGCTTGTAGGCCTCGAGCGTGTGGTGGCACCACGTCGTGCGGTTAACTACCAGAAGCGTCCGCGGCATTTCGCCTGGGCTCGTCGACAGACCCGTCGCGGCCTCGACGTGCAGGAATGCGATGTTGGCCAGCGACTCGAGCGCGATGCGGTCGGCGGGGTCAACGTTTGCCTCGGTATTGCTTGCTGGGGTCGCGCTGCCTAGATCGGCGGCCGTGGCCATCGCCACCTGGCGAGCCACATCCCATTGCAGCGGACCGCTGCCAGCCATCGACTTGATCATCTCGCCGAAGAAAGGTAAGCCCCCGAAAGCATTCTCGTCAGGATCACTCACAGTCACAAGGATATGGCTTCCAGTAAAAAATTTTTGGGTCAAGAACTGAGATACGCTGAAACCCGTGAATAACTCGCTAAAACTTGGCGCAGGCGAGACATTTGTTCAGGTAACGAGCGAAAAATTAGACGTCGGCGCAACATACGACTGGGCTGTTTCGCCGCGGTGCGGTGCGGTCATCGTGTTCTCTGGCACGGTGCGCGACCATGCCGACGGCCGCGACGATGTCACAGCACTGCACTACGAGGCTTACGAGACAGAAGTGGTGACAAAACTTGCGGCGATCGCCGCTGAGATGCGCAACAAGTGGCCGCAACTCGGTCGCATCGCGCTAATCCACCGGGTCGGCACTCTCGGCCTCGGTGAGTCTTCCGTGTTGGTCGTCGTCTCTGCGCCGCACAGGCCCGAGGCTTTCGCTGCCGCACGATTCGGGATCGACGCACTCAAAGCCACCGTGCCAATTTGGAAGCGCGAAAAGTGGGCGGGCGGCGACGACTGGGGAACCGCGGCGCACGATCTGATCGGCATTAAAGATGTTGCCGCGCCAGATCACGAAAGTTCGCCGACATGATCAGCGTGCTCGTAGGCGCGTCGAGTATTTCGATCCTGTTCGCCTCTATCTCGATCGTGTCTGGTGTTACTCTTGCGATACTCGTGTTCAATGATTCTCGGCAAGCCAATAACAACAACAGTATGGTGTCGTTTAACCGCCATCTCGACGCGCTATCCGACGATTCGCGAGCCCACCTGCGCCAACAAGTGCGCAACGCGCAAGAACGCCAAAACAAGAGGTAAATACCAATGGCCCGTGACCTTGCGATCGATCTTGGCACAGCCAACACGCTGGTGTACATGCAGGGGCGCGGGATTGTTATCAATGAGCCATCGGTAATCGCCGTCAATCGCCGTACGGGTGAGGTTTTGGCCACCGGCCACGAGGCCTGGGAGATGATTGGTCGCACGCCTGGCTACATCGTGGCGGTCCGGCCATTGCGCGGCGGGGCAATCACCGACTTCGAAATCACCGAGAAGATGATTCGCTTGCTGCTGCAACGCGCGGGCGTGTCGCGATTCTCTCGGCCGAAGGTTTTGATCTGTGTGCCGTCGGCAATTACGGAAGTTGAGCGCCGCGCAGTCACCGATGCGACGCGTCGGGCTGGCGCCGCCGACGCGCAGTTACTTGAGCAACCGATGGCCGCCGCGATCGGCGCAGATCTTGCAATCAACGAACCCGTCGGCAACATGGTCATCGATATCGGTGGCGGCACAACCGAGACCGCGGTCATCAGTCTGGGTGGCATCGTCGCGCTCGAAGCGATTCGTGTCGGCAGTTTCGATATCGACGCCGCGATTCAAACGCACGTCCGCAAAGAACACGGTCTGGCAATCGGCGAGCGCACAGCAGAAGAAATCAAGATCAGTATCGGCAGCGCGATCGCCACGCCTGAAGATCGCGACGCCGAGGTACGCGGTCGCGACTTGGTAACAGGCTTGCCGAAAACTGTGTTGCTGACTGCGCAAGAGATCCGCGAAGCTATCGAAGATGTCGTTAAGCAAATGGTCGACTCGGTGATTCGCTGCCTCGCGACCTCGCCGCCAGAACTGTCGCAAGATTTTCTAAGTCGCGGCATGCACCTAGTTGGTGGCGGCGCATTGTTGCGCGGCTTCGCCCAACGCATCGAGCGCGACACCAAGGTGCCCGTGAATATGTCTGACGACCCGCTCGAAGCAGTCGTGCTCGGGGCCGGCCACTGCGTCGAAAACTTTGCCGCACTGAGGGGATTGTTCATGGAGTCGCGCCGCTAGGCCGACACCATTTCGCACTTATTTTTTAATAACGCGAATCAATCCTTCTTGGACCACGGTTACCAGCAACTCGCCTCCGCGCGAAAAAATTGAGCCGCTCGCGAGACCGCGCGAGTTTGAGGTAGAGATCGACGCCTGGTCGTAAAGCATCCATTCGTCTGCGCGAAACGGCCGATGAAACCACATTGCGTGGTCAATGCTGGCCATCTGCACGCTGCCGTCCGTCCAACTTACGCCGTGCGGCAACAAGGTGGTGTCGAGCAGCGACATGTCGCTGGCATAGGTCACGATGCAGGCGTGCAACACCTCGTCGTCTGGCAGTGTGCCGTCGGCGCGCATCCATACGCGTTGGCCAAGGCTGCGCGTACCACCACGCGAGAACGGGTCGCTATCTACGTAGCGCAGGTCGATCGGCCGCGGTCGCTCATACCAGCCGCCGAGTTTTTCTTTGTGGGGCGCCATTCGCGTCGCAAAATCAAGCACCGACTCGGGGTCTGGTACGCCGGTTGGCATCGCGATGTGGTGCTCTAATCCCTGCTCACGGTTCTGAAAACTTGACTGCAAGTTAAAGATCGCCTTGCCGTGTTGAATCGCCACGACTCGACGTGTCGAAAAACTTTTGCCGTCGCGAATTCGATCAACTTCGTAAAGAATTGGCACGCCGGGGTCGCCCGGTCTCAAAAAATAGGCGTGCAGCGAGTGCACGTGGCGGCCCGGCTCGTCGATCGTGCGAGCCGCCGCCACCAGCGCCTGGCCCGCAACTTGTCCGCCAAACACTCGCTGGCGGTCTTCGTCTGGCGACTGGCCGCGAAAGATGTTTTGCTCGATGGGCTCTAGATCTAACAACTTGATCAGGTCATCTAGCGCGTTGGTGGTAGCCATGCATTCATGTTGCCAGTAAACGCCCGGCAAATGGCGTGGGCTACGGTGTTTTTCTGTGACAACGACTACGCAATCATTCCCCACAGGTTTCACATGGGGCACCGCGACCGCCGCCCATCAAGTTGAAGGCAGTAACACGAATAACGATTGGTGGGATTGGGAGCACCGCGCGGGCACAATCTGCGCCGAGTCCAGCGGCGATGCCTGCGATCACTTTCACCGTTATCCGCAAGACATCGAGATGCTCGCCAAACTCGGCTTCGACAACTATCGCTTCAGCATCGAGTGGAGCCGCGTCGAACCCGAAAACGGCGAGTTCTCGACAAACGCCCTCGATCACTATCGACGCATGGTCGAGTGCTGCCGTCTTAACGGCATCACTCCCGTCATCACCTTGCACCATTTCACATCACCGAAATGGGTTGCCGCCGCCGGCGGCTGGCTCAATCCCAACACGGCAGACCTGTTCGCACGTTTTTGCGATCGCGTCGTTAAGCATCTAGGCGCCGATGTGGGCCGCTGGTGCACGATCAACGAACCGAACATGGTTTCTACGATCGGATATTTCATCGGCGCGTTTCCGCCCGGCAAAACCGACCGCGCCCTTCGCGAGAAGTGCAACATGGTTTTTGTTGATGCGCACATCAAGGCGCGCGACGCGCTCAAGAGCCAATCGTCGGCGCCCGTCGGCATCACACTGGCGATGCAAGAGTTCTTGATTGCGCCGGGCTTGTCTCCACAAGACCAAGAACAGGCGCAGTCTCGCCGAAGCTCGGCCTGGGCCGGCCTCGAAGACCCATTTCTTGAAGCGGCTCGCGGCGACGATTACTTCGGCGTGCAAACTTACACCCGCGAATATTTCGGCCCCGACGGCCGCATCGCCCCAACTAGCGAAACTCGAGTCACCATCATGGGTTACGAGTTCTGCCCAGAATCATTAGAAGGCTGCATCCGCCGCGCGTGGGACAAGACTGGTCACGTGCCGATGTTGGTCACCGAAAACGGCATCGCTACAACGAAAGACTCGGAGCGCATCGAGTACGTGCACGGCGCGTTGCAAGGGGTGTTGCGTTGCCTGCAAGACGGCATCGACGTGCGCGGTTACACGTACTGGAGCCTGCTCGACAACTTCGAGTGGGTATATGGCTACAAGCCAACATTTGGTCTCGTCGCCGTCGATCGTCAAACCCAACAGCGCACAGCCAAGCCGAGCGCGCAATGGCTCGGCCGAGTCGCCAAGGCCAATGTGCTCTTGCCAGCTAACTCCTAAGTAAATTCGTGGGCCTCGACTCAGCGTTGCGCCTGATCGCCCTCGAGACCACTGGGTTCATGCCGTCCGAAGAAGGCGACGCCCTCTACGAAGCCGCGTGCGCAGTCGAAGCTGTTAAACAGGGTCAGGTCTTTGTCGAGATCGGCTCGTATTGTGGCCGCAGCACTGTTTGGCTCGGCGCCGCCGCGCGCGCCAAAAATACAACCCTCTACGCGGTCGATCATCACGGTGGCTCAGAAGAGAACCAGCTCGGCTGGGAGTGGCACGATACTTCGCTCGTCGACCCCGCAACCGGGCGACTGAACACCTTGCCCCATTTCGAAAACACGATCAGCCGCGCTGGCCTGCAAGATGTTGTCTGCACGGTTGTCGGCGACTCGCCACAGATCGCCGCCAGTTGGTCCAAGCCGATCGCGTTTCTATTCATCGATGGTGGCCACGGTGTGGAGGTCGCGCGCAACGACTACCTCGGCTGGTCGAAGCATGTCGTCGCTGGCGGCGTGCTGGCGATTCACGATGTGTTTAGAGACCCGCAAGATGGCGGCCAGGCACCGTACGAGCAGATCTATCTACCGGCGCTCGCGAGCGGTTTGTTTGTCGATGTTTCGGCGACGGGTTCGCTGCGCGTCTTGAAGCGCGTTTAATCAATCACTGTTGAAGTGAGAAATAGTCTGCTTGCCGGGGTGATGGCTGCGATCGCGTCGGCAACCAAGATGACTGCGGCGCCCGTGTAGGCGCTGCTTTCGTCGGCAGGGAAGACGATGCGGTTTGGATACACGATGCCAGTCAGGTACGAGCCGTCTTCGTTGCGATGGGCACGCGTCCATGACAGCAGCTCGCGGGCGGTGTCGATGTCTCCGATGGCCAGATGCGCAATAGCGCACTCGGCGGTTTCGGCGGCGGTGACCCATTGTTCGTCACTCACACAACGCACGCCGCGCTGATCGATGACGAATTCATCCCACTGGCCCGCGAGGCGGTCTTTGGCTTCGGCGCCTGTGAGTGCGCCGGTGAGCGCGGGGTAGTACCAGTCCATCGCCCAGCGCAATTTCGGTTCGAATGCGCTCAGGTCGGTAGCGATGATGTCGTCGATAGTGTCGGCGGCGGCGCGCCACTCTGGTTGGGCCTGGCCGATCACGGCGCCGAGATTGGCGGCGCAGTGCAGCGCGTGGCGAATAGACGATGAGCCCGTGAGTAGTGCGTAATCCCACGGCGATTCGTTGACTTCGCGAGCCCACAAGATGGTGCCGTCGTGGCGGCGCATGGTGAGCACCCAGTCGATGGCACGTTTTACTGTCGGCCACATTTGGGTGATGAACGACTCGTCGCGGGTGATCAGCCAGTGATGCCACACGCCCGCGCCGATGTAGGCGCAGACGTTGGTGTCGAGTTTGTGATCTTCGATCGAGCCGTCGGGCAGGTAGTAGTTGTACCAACTGCCGTCAGGGCGTTGAGTGTCGGCAAGCCACTGGTAGGCGCGGCGCGAGTTCTCGTGCAGGCCCATGGTGTCGAGGGCCATCGCGGTCTCGACGTGGTTCCATGGGTCGCAGTGCCCGTTGGTGAACCACGGGATCATGCCATTGGGTTGCTGCAACGCGGCGATCGAGTGCGCGGTTAGCAGCAACTCATCGCGAGTGATGATGCCGTCTAGTTGGTTGTTCATGAGGCGGGCTTGTCTGAGTAGACGACGTAACTTTTGCCGAGCACGGGGCTGAGTGCTTTGTCGAGCATTCGGGTCACGCGTGGGGCCGACGTGATGTCCCACTCGAGAAACTTCTTGTACGCGTTGACGAAGCGGTTGTCTTCGCGGGCGGGGCCGACAGCGCAACGCAGCCACCAGTACGGCGAGTGTAAACCGTGGGCGCGGTGGGTGCCGCGCAGGGCGAGACCCGCATCGCGAATTTTAGTTTTAAGTTCTGACGCCGCGTAGATGCGCACGTGTCCGCCTTGAACGAACGGAGCGTGGTATTCGTCTGAGAGTAGCCAGTTAATTTTTTCGGGAAACCACGACGGCACGGTGGCGGCCAGCGTGCCACCCGGGCGCAACACGCGAGCGAGTTCGCTCAACGCTTGGGTGTCGTTGTGAATGTGTTCGAGCACTTCAGAGGTGATGATGCAATCAAACGCGCCGTCGCGAAACGGCAGACGAGTAGCGTCGCCGCGAATCACACCCGCGAGTCGGTCGCCGTCGATCTCGCCGGCGAATGCCATCGCGGCAAACATTGCCCGAGTGGCGGTGGTCTCGGCGTCGGCGTAGTCGAGGGCGACAACGCGGGCACCGCGACGCGCGGCCTCGAAGGCGTGGCGACCAAAGCCCGCGCCGGCATCGAGAAACAGCGTGTCGCGGGTGATGGCGAGGCGGTCGAACTGAACTGTAAGCACGAGTTAGTGGCCAGTCTTGGTTCGCTGTTTTTTGATGTTGTGCGGCATCGCCAAGACTTCGCGATATTGCTCGACGGTGAGGGCGGCGCAGTGCTTCCAGCTCCAGCGCTCGACGACGCGTTGACGACCAGAGTTGCCGATGCGCTGGCGCAGTGCAGGGTCGTCGAGGCCGCGGCGAATTGCCATTGCTAAACCGTCGGCGTCGCCGGGCGCACACGACAACACGGTGTCGTTGTCTGTGCCAGTGACTTCTGGTAACGCGCCGCCAGTTGTGGCGACGAGACAGATGCCCGTGCTCATGGCCTCGATGGCGGGAAGGCTGAATCCTTCGTACAAACTTGGCACGACGGCAAGTTCGCTCTCGGCGTACAACTCGACGATGCGCTCGTCAGAAACGTCAGAAACGAAAGTGATGCAATCTTCGAGGCCAAGCGAGCGAATCAGGTTGGCGCTCGCGCCTTCGCGGGCCTTGCCGATGACCGTCAGGTGAACTTCGCGTTCGGTGCGCAACTTTGCTAGTGCTTCGAGCAGATACGAGAGACCCTTGAGCGCTACGTCGGCCGACGCCGTGGTGATCAGGTGCGCGGGCTTGCGCGCGATGTGCGGCAGTGGCGTGAACAACTCTGGGTCGACGCCGACGGGCACGAGGCGCATGCGGTCGAGCGACACGCCCATGTCAGTGTGAATGTCGGCGATCGAGTTTTCGCTGACCACGACTATGCGTGGCATCTGGCTGGCAACCTTGCCCTGCATCTTGACGAAGCCATACCAGCGACCGATACCAGAGCGCTTCCAGCGATTGGTCTGGTGCGCCATTTCGAGTTTGCGATCTTTAGTAATCGGGTGATGCAGCGTGACGACCGTAGGGATCAGCTTCTCGATTTTAAGGATGCTCGTGCCCAGGCACTGGTTGTCGTGCACGATGTCGAAATCACTGACGCGTGACTTGAGCGCTTTGTAGGCGCGCATGCTGAAGGTGAGCGGTTCGCCGAATGTGCCCTTCATCAATTGCAAAGCCTCGACGATGTTGGGCCAATTGTTTAGCTCCCAATAGGCAGGGAAGCGAGCGGGGTGTTGATCATTGAAGATGTCGAGGCTGGGCAGTTTGTGCAATACCACACGGTCGTCGAGAATCGGATAAGGCTGACCACCGTAAACCTCGACGTGGTGGCCGAGATCGGCGAGGGCCTTTGTCAGGTGGCGGGTGTAGACACCCTGGCCGCCGACGTGGGGCTTGCCGCGGTAGGTGAGATAGGCGATGCGCAGCGGGCCATTTGGATCAACAGCCCCTGACATCGTCGTCTCACTCTACCTGCGGGTAACTAGGCAACGATGGGTCAGGAAATCACTAGTTGCATCATCCGCGGTCGGGTTTCGATTCCCGGCGTCGCCAATTACAGTCCGCCACAAATCAATCTCTCGTATAAAGCCTCTCAAGGTTGATGAGTTCGACGTCGTTGCGCTTGGCGGCCTGTTCGGTAAGGTTGCGCTCGAAGCCCGACGCGGAGAAAAGTAACAGACGTGCCGATTCGGCCGAAGGGTGCTTTGCCGCCACGAGACTGCGGACGTGTTCAAGACGCGCGAGGTCTGCTGGAGTCCGCTTGGTTTTGGTGTACTTCGCTTCGCCGAGTGCAAGAACGGCGGTCGAACCGTTGTCATTGCGACTGATGGCAACCACGTCTAACTCGTGTTGAGTTCGGGCGTTAGCATCGTTGACCACCGCTGGTCCCACCGTTGCCGGTCGTCCGCCGACAGTGCGTACGGATGCGAACTTGAAGGTGAAATCCCGTGCGATGTCTTCAAAGTGCGGACCAAGCACGTGGGTGCGGAACCGGGGTTGAGCCTCTTTCCATGCTTCTATCGTTCGTCGCTCCTCGAAGCGAGCGAGATCGCGGCGGGTCACTACATGGTGGAAACGAACGATCGGGTCGGTCAATCGATAGAACGGTCGTCTGGCGCGGAGCGCATCGTCCGTGCGCGAGATGAAACCCGCTTCTTCTAGAGCCTTGAGGGGATGCTGGACGGCGCGTTGCTCGCGACCGAGTGCGGAGGCGATCTCGGCTTGGCTGGTGTTCCCGTTAGCGATAGCGGTGACCACTGAGTGGTAAAGCGCGCGATCGGAAAGCGAACGATCCTCGGCGAGGAGGTAGTCGTCTTCCCGGAACAAAGCGCTGGCGGGGTTGAGCGGGCCGGCGGCCAACCACTTGCCCACGTCGCTCATTTGTTTGGGAGGCGTGGCAGGCAGAAGATCTCGGTAACCCGGTGTGCCCCCGAGAACGGAGTGAACGAAAAACGCAGTTGCGGCATCGTCGATTTTCCAGAAGCCGGCTGCAGTCCGGTAATCGAACGTCTGGACCACAACGTCAAGCGACGCCCTGCCTCTTAGCGCTTGCGTTCCGGTGAGCAGACTTGACATCACCGCGAGTGCGGAACCACATAACACGAGACGGAGCGGTGGGCCTCCATCGCGCGAGCGGTCGATTGCCCGTTGCAGCAACGATGGCAACTCTGGAGAGTGCCTGAGTAGGTATGGAAATTCGTCGAGCACAACAAGCGCTGGGCTGTTCTGAGTCGGCAGGTCGCCGAGGGCAAGTAGGGCGGTGTCCCAGTTGTCGATAGCAAGTTTTTCACCGGGAACCCGAAGATATTTGCCGAGGGCGGCCCCAAGACCCGCCAACGCTTGACTTTTCTCCTCTTCAACTGCCTGGTAATAGAAGCCATTAACGGCTTGTGCTAGTCGCCGAAGGAGGAACGACTTGCCCTGTCGGCGTCGTCCCCGCACCAATGCTAGGTGGGTGCCTGATCCTGATCCAGTAGCAAACGCGACTAGATCATCCCATTCCCTATTACGGTCAAAAAGTTCAGAAGGCCGTTTCATTTAATGAATACTAGCAGTACTTTGTATTAGTACACCTTGTATTACATGGTAAAGCAGTTCGAATCAGACCAGTTCATCCCTTTCATATGGTCAATACGGGGTCGGTATTTTGGTACCAATTTGGTACGTATCAGATGATTTGTTTACGGCGCCGATCGGCCAGAAACAAGATCGCAGAAATTGCCAGCAGTAGCAAAATAATCGGCCTGTCGCCGAGGCGCGAATAGATTGTGTCGCCAGAGCGCAGCGGCACGTCGTAAGTGATCACCCGTTGTTCGCTGATGCCCGTGCGCTCGTGGACATCGCCGCGTGGGCTGACGATGGCCGAGAAGCCAGTCGGCGAAACCTGCACTAGCCAGCGACCATTTTCGATCGCACGCAATCGTGACGACGCAACTTGTTGCGACTGCAAGATCGTGCCCGTGTAACTCGAACCGTTGGTGGGGTTGATGATCATTTGGGCGCGCCCTTCATAAAACGCGGAGCGGTTAAGTGATAACTCGGAGGATCAAAGCAGTGAGAATGCCTTGCTGATGACAAGTTCTGCGGCGGCATCGATGTCGTATCCCTCGGGCCATGTTGCGACCAACGGTGCGAGGTCGTTACGGAATGTCAAGTTGGCGAGCTTGGCTCGGAGGTTTTGTTCGGCTCGTGCACGTGTGTAGCCCTTCGGACGGTATGGGGCGAAACATTCGATGAGGTCCGTGGCAGGAACTTTGAGCGACACCAAGGCGACCCACAAGTCGAACAGATCACGTCCTTTCGATCGCTGAAAAAGAGCACGCAACTTTGTTGAGACCAACTCGGCGAGACAGTACGTGAGGACGTCAGCCGTTCCCGTAAACCATGGCGACTCGACTGAATACGGCATGCGGAGCAGGTCGCGCGCCGGCGACCGTTCGAATGTGTTGACCTCAATCTTGATCCGCATCCGTCCGTTGCCAGACTCAAAGGGGGCAAGAAAATAAATTTTAGGATGTCGCCCGATCTGTGTTCGGACATCCATCCCGAGCCTTTTGCCGAGATCGCTAACAGCGTGCATTAGATCACCGATCGCGCCGCCAGTTCGACGTACATAGTCCAGATCCTCGCTGTAGCGGTATGCCGTGTGGGCGTGGAGCTTGTACAGGCAGGTGCCACCCCGGAACACCAACTCTTCACCTAGGTAGGGATCACGTGCAATCTCCACGATGAGTCGAGATAGAAGCAGGTCCTGTTCGATCTGCTCGTCGGTTGACCAACCAACATGGTGGCTCCACTCAACGATGTTGGCGCGCGGGATCACAGATCGGGCTCGATGGATCCGTTAACGATGACATTCCAGCGCTCGTCGAGCGGGCCGCGGCGAGGTCCGTGTGTCTCAAGGGTCGCTGGTGTGGTGCGTGAGTTGGCGACCTTCAGCAGTCGTACGAGATTCACTGACTGCCCGACCTCGTTCGCTACGAACTCCAACAGCCAGCCTGTCCGTTGGGCGACTGCGATTGGGTACTTGGTCGCGAGGTCAGCAAGCTTCTGCGGGTCGAGCGCGGCTTCCCGCACCATCTCCCCAAGAATCGTTGCGACATTGGACATGCCGCCGCTACGCCGCGGCATCAAGACGAGATCGAGTGCGGTGACCTCCGGGGTCGAGAGCCGCATCGTCCCCGTCGGAGTATTCTTCAAGATTACAGGTCGAGAACTTATGTCCGACGAAATTACAAACGAAAGCCTGACACGACCAAACGAGCGATCTCGCAGTTGAGCCGGTGTCATCACTTGGAAGATCTGGGGACGTTGGTGCGCGAACCCGTGCACCTCGGCGGCCGAGAGGAGACAGACGTAGTAGTCGTGGCCGAGGTGTCGCATTAGTGAGTCGATGAAGTGCGATGCCGGTATTGCCCCCCACGAACGGTATTCGGGTGGAATTGGGACGTAAACGCCCTTGGTCGGGCTGAACAGGAGGCCCTTTTGGCGCCAGCGGCGGAGCGTAGGCGATACGTGTACTTGGGGGACCCGCAGCAGTGTCGCCACATCCTTTGACGTGACCCAGTGTCGGCCATGGGCAAGCAGCCAATCGGCAAGTTCACTTGGACTGTTTGGGGCATCAGCCATAGATATCTTCGAACTAGTCACACGCTCAGTCTAATCGAATAGTTTCTTATTGATAGATAACCGACGGTATCTCAAAACGATATGTCACGTTTAGGATAAGCAGGCTATCGACACCCGTATCCGGCGCCGATCGGCCAGAAACAAGATCGCAGAAATTGCCAGCAGTAGCAAAATAATCGGCCTGTCGCCGAGGCGCGAATAGATTGTGTCGCCAGAGCGCAGCGGCACGTCGTAAGTGATCACCCGTTGTTCGCTGATGCCCGTGCGCTCGTGGACATCGCCGCGTGGGCTGACGATGGCCGAGAAGCCAGTCGGCGAAACCTGCACTAGCCAGCGACCATTTTCGATCGCACGCAATCGTGACGACGCAACTTGTTGCGACTGCAAGATCGTGCCCGTGTAACTCGAACCGTTGGTGGGGTTGATGATCATTTGGGCGCCGTCTTGCACGCCTTCGTGTGTGCGGCCGCTAAAAAACACTTCCCACGAGATGACAACGCCGAGGCGCGCATTACCGCTGACCAGGTTTGCGTCGTTTAGACCTACGAGATCAAGTTTGGCCCTGCCCGTTCCTGCCTTGGCGTCGCGGGGCACGAGGTTTGTCGGTGCGCCAAGCGATTTGAGCGCGTCACGAAACGGCATGTACTCGCCGAACGGGACGCGGCGCACCTTGTCGTAGCGGTCGGTGATCGTGCCTGATGTGTTGACGACGATCTGGGCGTTGGTGAAGTACTGCTCGTCGAAGTTTTCGGTGATGCCGACCACGAACTGGGCGTTGAGTCTTTGCGCCTCGGCGGTGATCTCTGCAAGTTCGCGGCTAGTCGCGAAACTATTCACTGCGATCACGTTTTCGGGCCAGATCACGACGTCGATGTTGTCGGATTGCTCGATGGTTTGTGTGGCGACAAGATGGCGCTCGACGACGTCGCGAGAGTTGGTGTTTACAGCCAGAGTGCCCTGCGGGCCGCCGCCCTGCACCGCGGCGATGCGAACTACCTCGCTGTTGTCCGTGCCGTGCGGTGCGAACATCGCCACGATAACGAGACCAACCAGCGCTGCCAACTTGCGCGGCCTGCGTCGCTGTGGTTGGCGGCTCAATAAAAACCCAACCTGAAATACGAACCAGGTGATCAGCAGCACGCCGCCGAGGCGGGCGAGATTGGCGAGTGGCGAGGCGGCCTGGCCGATGGCGATGCTGGCCAGCGGTACTCCACCGAATGGAAACGAGAATCGCAGCGCCTCGACGAGAGTGTGCAAGAGCGGTGCAACAATTTCGCGTCGGCTCGAGCGCGAACTAATTGCGGCGGCGATGCCGTGCATCGAGGCGTATAACAACACGGCAATGACGTAGCCGGGCGACGTGAGAAACCACATCCAGGCCATGCCGGGGGCAAACCAAGAAATCGCCAAGACCGTGCCGAGAGCAAAGTGTTGGCGCGCCCGCAACGACTGATCGCGCGTGATATTGGCGAACAGCACGACTCCTACGAACGCAAGCGGCCACCATCCCCATGGCGGCAGGCTGAGCGCGACGAGCGCGCCAGCGACGAGCGCGTTGCGAAACTTTGTAGCCGAAATCTTCACGAATTAAGTGTGTCAAAGATTAGATCGGCCGCGACGCGCGCCTGGTGCACGCAAGCGGGTATGCCGATGCCACGGTAACTGGCGCCCGTCACGACCACGCCCGGTGCGCTGGCCCGCAGTGTGGCCTCGAGTTTGTCGACGCGCGCGAAGTGACCCGGGCGATATTGCGGAAACGAATCGACCCAGCGCGTGATGCGCGTGGCGTGCGGCGTGAAGGCGACGCCGATGTGGCGCTCGAGTTCGTCGAGCGTGAGTTTGAGAATCGTGTCGTCGTCGTTCTCGTACATCGGCAGGCCGTCGCGCCCGAGCGAGACGCGCAACACCATCGCGTTGTCGTGGGGCTTCCAGTGCTTCCATTTGTTAGAGCCGAAAGACGCTGCGGTTACCGCGCGTTGCACCGGCTTGGGTACGAGGTAGCCGCTGCCAGTGAGGTGGCTCGGCCACTGCTCGCGCGAAATCGCGAGGCCGACCATGACCACCGAGGCGTGCTCGGAGGCGGCAAGAATCTGCGCGGCATTTTTGTCGATGTTGGCGAGCAGCGGCGCGGTGGCGCGAGCGGGCGAGGCGAGCACGATCGCGTCGGCGCCGAACGACTCGATGTCGGTGTGCACGATGTACGAGCCGCGTGTCGGTTGCTCGATGCTGGTGGCGGTACTCGAGTAACGAATGTCTGCGCCCTGAATTTGTAGCGCTGCGCGCAGCGCGTCAACGAGCGACGACATGCCGCGCAGCGGCGCGGCGAATACGGCCTGCCCGCCGACTCTGGCGCTGACGACTTTGTTCGCAGAATGCATCAGGCTGCCGCCCCGGGCGACGAGGTCTGAAATCTGGGGCATGCCGAGCAGGCTGAAGCGATCGGCGTCTGTGGCGTAGATGCTGCCGACTAGCGGGTCGACGATGCGCTCTAAAACCTGCGCGCCGAATCTATTTCTAATCAGCGCGCCGAGGCAATCGTGCGGGTCGTAAGAGCCGCGTAACTTGGCGACTAGCGGTTCGAGCGAGGCGCGAACCTTGGCGCCCGGCGAAAGCAATTTTGTTCTGTAGATTGCCGCGCGAGTGGCGGGGATGCCGAGCATTGTCGGCTCGGGGATGTCGTGCAAGCGCTGATGCCAGATGTAGGCGCTGCCAGTAGCAGGTTCGGTTAGTTCGCTCCCGAGATTCATTTGCCTCGCCAGATCGAGCGCGGCCGGCGCTCGAACCAAAAACGCGTCGGCCGATTCATCAACCGAGCGCAGGCCCGCAAATGGGCTGGCGTTAATTACCCCGCCGAGGCGTGGCAGCGACTCGAGGATTGTGATCTGCGGTCGCGGTGAGCGTTGACCGAGCGCGTAGGCGACAGTGAGACCCGAGATGCCGCCGCCGATTACGACTACTCGCTTGGGGCTTAGATCGGCCGACGAGTTTGTCATCTATTTAGTTTCGCTTAGATCGCATTCGCCGCAAGAACTCGTTGGGCGAGGGCGGCCATCACGATCGAGTCGTCGTTGACGCACTGCGTGCGGGCGAAGGCCAGTCCGAGTTTGGCGGAATGCTTGCTGGCCTCGATGTCGAGGTCGTAGAGCACCTCGAGGTGATCGGCGACAAAGCCGCACGCGCTGACGACGACGCCGTCGTAGTTTTTGCTGGCGGCAAGTTCGTCGATGGCGAGCAAAATATCGGGGCCAATCCACGGCTCGGGCGTGCGGCCTGCAGATTGCCAGGCGATTCCCCACTGCGAGCCCTCGGTGAGGTCGAGTTGTTTGGCGACGGCGACGGCGGTCGAGCGCAATTCGTCTGGGTACGGGTCGCCGCCGTCGATGATGCGTTGCGGCAACGAGTGGGCGGTGAACAAAACCTTGGTGCGCGCGGCAGGTGTTTTTATTTCGGTCAACTTGTCTTCAAGGTCGTCAGCAATGAAACTCACGAATGCCGGCTCGACAGCCCAACTGTCGATTCCGATCACGGCGATGCCGTGCGGCGTGGCGGCATCGGCGGCGCGCGAAATATATTGGCCGATCGAGTACGACGAGTAGTGCGGCGCGAGCACGAGCGCGATTATTTTTTTGAAACCGTTTTTGGCGATGTCGGCGACCGTCTCTTCGATCATCGGGCTGGCGTGTTTGAGGCCCAGTTGTACGTGAAACTTTTGCGGGGCGATCGCGTTTAGCGCCGCCTGCAGGGCGTCGCGTTGGGCCTCGGTGCGCGCTGCCAACGGCGAGATGCCGCCGATTGCTTCGTAGCGCGCGGCAAGATCGGCAAGTTGCTCTGGTGTTGGCACGCGGCCGCGGCGAATGTCTGTGTAGTACGGCAAGATCTCTTCGCGCGAACGCGGCGTGCCGTAGGCCATTAACAACACCGCTGTTTTGTTGCCGCTCATTAAGTTGCCGTTCGTTCGTGAACGTGTCGCACGATTGCGGCGAGCACGTCGGGGTTGGTCGCTGGTTGAACCCCGTGACCGAGGTTAAAAATGTGACCGGGGTTACCAGCATTATCGGCGAGCACGGCGTCTGTGCCACGCAGCGCAGTTTCGATGTCGCCCAGCACGAGTTCTGGGTTGAGGTTGCCTTGCACGATTGTGTTTGCGCCGAGGCGGCGGCGCGCATCGGCGATCGTGCTTCGCCAGTCGAGACCGATCACGCTTGGCCCGGCCTCGAACATCGCTTCGAGCAGGTGATCGCACCCGACGCCGAAATGAATGCCCGGTGCGCCCGGGTGCGAGCCGCGCAATTCGTCGAACACGAGGCGCGAATACGGCAACACGTGCGTGCGGTATTCGCTGACAGTTAGAGCGCCGGCCCACGAATCAAACAACTGAAAGGCCTTGGCGCCAGCATCGAGTTGACTGCGGATAGATGCCACCGCGTGTTGGGCCAGACGCTCCATCAGCGCGTTCCAGGTGGCGCCGTCGCTGGCGAGCAATTCTTTCGTATATATATAGTCACGACTCGGGCGCCCCTCGATCAGGTAACTGCCGACGGTGAACGGCGCGCCAGCGAACGCCAGCAACGGCACATTAAGTTGCGCGGCGACGATGCGGACGGTTTCGATCACGTACGGCGTGTCTTGCTGCGGCTCAAACTCGCGCAGGCGCTTGATGTCGCTGGCATTGCGAAATGGGTGTTCGGCGACGGGGCCGGTGCCCGGCGCGACATCGATACCAAAACCAACGGCGTGTGCGGGTACGACGATGTCGCTGTACAGCACGGCGGCATCAACGCCGTAACGGAGCACGGGTTGCAGCGTGATCTCGGCGGCCAGTTGCGGTTGCTTGATCGCGTCGAGAATGCTGCCCTCGCCGCGCACCGCGCGATACTCGGGCAAACTGCGGCCCGCCTGACGCATGAACCACACGGGAGTGTGTTTGGCGCGCCGGCCAGAAGCGGCGGCGAGAAACGGATCTTGTTGCGACATCAGCTGCGCTTGACGCGACCGCGCAACGCGGCAAAGGCGAGGCTGAATGAGATACACCCGATGAAGCCGACAGCTAGAAGACCTTGCACAAACGTGGTCAAGTTCCATCCTGTCATCACAAAACTGCGCATCGCGGCGAGCACATACGTAGTTGGGTTGTAGTCGGCGACGCTGGCCAGCCAGCCCGTTAACGCATTTTGCGGCACGTAGGCGGTCGTCAGAAACGCGAACGGGAAGAAAATCAGAAACGCGTTGTTGACCGCCGTTGGGTTTCCCGTCTTGAGAGCGATCGCATAAGGGAAGCCGGTGAACGCGAGGCCCCACGCGCCGGCGATTAGAACGAACGCGAGCATGCCCAAGATGCCGGTCGCGAAGTGCACGCCGATCAGCAAGCCGATGATCACGACGGGCACCGACAACGCGATCACGAGCATCAAGTCGGCGACCATTAGTCCGAGCAACAATGTGGCGCGGCGAACAGGCGTAAGCAGCAGCCTGTCGAGGTAGCCGTCTTGAATGTCAATCACTAGCGATCCCGCGCGCGACACGCCGGTGACCGCGAAAACTACGGCGACGGGCAACTGAAAACCCTTGAAGTCGAAGCCCGGCGCCAAGTTGCCCTCGACGAACGATTGCAACGAGCCGATGTTGACGATCAAGAAAAATATCGGGATGATTAGCGCCGGCACGATGGCCTCGGTGTCGCGCAGCGTCAGGCGAATGGCGCGCAGCGCCACGGTGGCGAGGTCGTGCAAGAAACCAGCGCGGCGCGCGTGTACGCGCACTTGGCCCGTCGCGGTTGTGTTGCTCATCATGCCGTCACCACTGCTTCGCGGTCTTGCATGCGCTCGCCCGTGGTCTGCAAGAAAACATCGTCGAGCGTTGGCGTGCGCAAGGTGAGGTCGGTCACCGTGATGTTGGCGCCAGACAACGCCACGGCGACGGGGCTGATGGTCGCGGCGCCATTGGCGACCGAGATGATCGCCTCGTCGTGACGAATCTCGACGTGGTCGACCTGCGAAACGCTGGCAAGCGCTGCCGTCACGCGGCTGATTTCGGCGAGGGGCACGCGGGCGATGATCACGTCTGAGCCGATCGCGCGCTTCAGTTCTGTCGGCGTGCCCTCGGCGACGATTTTGCCCTTGGCGATAATGCCAACTCGGTGGGCGAGCGCGTCGGCTTCTTCGAGGTATTGCGTGGTGAGCATGATCGTCATGCCGAGTTTTTCATTCAGGTAGCGCACTTCGTCCCATACGGTGGCGCGGCTGACGGGGTCGAGGCCTGTTGTCGGCTCGTCTAAGAACAAAACTTCTGGTTGGTGCACGAGCGCTGCGGCAAGGTCGAGCCTGCGCTTCATACCGCCCGAATATGTTTTGATGCGGTCGTCGATGGCGTCGCCGATGTTGACGATGTCTAAGAGGTAGCTGATGCGATCTTTGCGTTCGCGCGCGCTCAGCCCGTACAGGCGGCCCTGCATGTCGAGCAGTTCGCGCCCGCTTTGCTTGGGGTCGAGCGCGGCATTTTGCAACGCCACGCCGATGCGCAGTCGCACCTCGTTGGCCTGCGTGGCAATGTCGAAACCGGCGACGGTTGCCGAGCCGGCAGTCGGCACGAGCAGGGTTGTGAGCATGCGCAGCGTGGTTGATTTGCCGGCCCCGTTGGGGCCCAAGAACCCGTAGATCTCACCAGTGCTGACGCTGATGTTGATGCCATCGACCGCAGTCTTCTCGCCGAATTTGCGAACTAAACGGCGAGCATCAATGGCGTAATCGGTGCTCATACCGCATTGACGCTATCGCCCGTGTTGCGCTCGCTGCCGACGCAGTTCGCGTTTGGTGATCGACTCTGGCCGCAACATCGCCTCGAGACGCGCCACTCGCGTGCGCGCGGGCGGGTGTGACGAAAACACCAACGAACCTGCGTCAACTTGCGCGGTGGCGGTGTCGCTGGCTACTTGCTTGAGCGCACTCAGTAACGCGCGACCAAAACCCATCTCGAGCGCACGGGTGTCGGCGCGATACTCAGATGCGCGACCGACGAGGTTTGAAGATTTCTGCGCGGCGATTAGGCCAGCCTGAAAGACCCACGCAATGGCGCGCAACAGTTCGGCAATTAACCGACCGAATATTCGCGCCCTCGGATAATTTTTCGCGAAAGTTTCGACCGAGGCCTGTGCGATTTTTTGCAAGAAGAAACCAAAGCGCGCGAACGCGATCACGGGCAAGCTCATCCACTGGGCAACTGTCAGCGCTACGGTGTGGCCGCCCATGTGGTGGCTGAGTTCGTGGGCGAGCACACCCGACAACTGATCGCCGTCGAGGTTTTCGATTGCATACGACGACACGACGAGCAGGTGGCCACCGCAGGCGAAGGCGTTGATGTCGTTGCCGTCGGCGACGGCGAGCACGAACCGTTGTGGCGAGAAGTGATTGGCCTGGGCGACATCGCGCCATGCCGGTTGCAGGCGTTGGTCTTCGTGCGGCGAAGGTGAGCGTGCGCCCATCAGCCGCGCGAACACGAGCCGTTGCACGGGCCGCGAAAACAACACCACGCCGAGCAGCATGAGCATCACCGCGAAGAACACGAAGCTGACGCCGCCATAGATCTTGAATGGCAGCCACAACAGCGCGGTGGCTAAAAGCCATACGGGCAACAGGGCGATCACGGGGGCGAGGGCAGTGACTGCCGAGAAATCTAGACTGCGTTTGGCGATAGGGGCAAGGCTACGCCAAGTGGTTATGCTTAAATTGGCGTTTATTTATTAAACGGAGGTTCAGCATGCCAGCCAAAGTTATGCCAGGGGCGAATGCGTGGTCGCAGTTCGGCATCGGGGCCGCGGGCGTACTAGTGGTTCACGGGTTTACGGGTAACCCCGGCTCGATGCGAGAACTGGCGGCAAGGTGTGCCGCTGCCGGATTCGAAGTCGAGATGCCGTTACTCGCCGGCCACGGCACCGCGATCGAAGACATGATTCCGACACGCTGGAGCGACTGGTTGAGCGACACCGAGGCCGCGTATCAGCAATTGCGCGAGCGCGTCGAGAAAATTATTGTGGTCGGACTTTCGATGGGCGGCGCGTTGACGTTGTGGATGGCCGCGAATCACCCAGATCTTCGCGGCATCGTGTGCATCAATCCCGCCGCCCAGCCGATGCCCGAAGAGATGATTGCGGGTTTGCAGGCGGTGATTGATTCGGGTGCCGAAACGCTGCCGTCGATTGGTAGCGATATCGCCGACCCCAATGCCAAAGAAAACTCTTATGACGCGATGCCGACACGAGCGGCGATGTCGCTCTTTGTCGACGGCATGGCCGAGAACGCCAAGAAGTACTCGCAGACCAAGGTGCCGATGTTGTTGATCAACTCGGTACAAGACCACGTCGTTGCGCCCGAGCAGGGCGACTATTTGGTCGCCAACTACGGCGGGCCGATTGAGCGCGTGATGCTCGAGCGCAGCTACCACGTCGCCACGCAGGACTATGACAAACAGATTGTGTTCGAAAAAACTCTGGAGTTTGCCCGTAGGGTTATTCTTTAATGAGTATCCCGAGCCCTTCGACCGGCGTACTGCAACTCGGTCCATTGCGGCTCAACGCTTACGGGATGATGATCGCGCTCGGCGTGATCGCCGCGGTGTGGTTGGCCGGTCGGCGCGTCGAAAAGCGCGGCATCGGCACTCGCGACGACATGAGTTCGATCGCGATGATCGCGGTACCGATTGGCATCGTCGGCGCGCGTTTGTACCACGTGATTACAGATTGGTCGAAGTTCAGTAACGACCTGTTCGCGATCGTCAAGATTTGGCAAGGCGGGCTGGGCATTTGGGGCGGCATCCTTTTTGGCGTTGTGTCGGGCGTGTTCGTCGCGCGCCGCCGCGGCATGCCGATTGCGGCTACTTTGACCTGTATCGCGCCCGCGTTGCCGCTGGCGCAAAGCATCGGGCGCTGGGGCAACTGGTTCAACCAAGAATTGTTCGGTCGGCCAACAACTCTGCCGTGGGCGCTGCGCGTTTCAGACACGACTGCGATCTCGGCGGGCTACAAGGCTGGCACCACATTCCATCCCACCTTCTTGTACGAGTCTTTGGCGTGCGCGCTGTTGTTCATCGTTTTACTCGCGCTCGACAAGCGTGTGCCGATGCGAGACGGCAGGTTGTTCGCTGTGTACACGGCGGGGTACACGGCGTTTAGATTTTTCATTGAGGGTCTGCGCGTCGACCAGGCCCACCTCATTGGCGGCATGCGTCTCAATCAGTGGGTTGCTTTGATCGTGTTTTTTGTTTCGGTCGCGGTGATCGTAGCTATGCGCGGAGAGCCCGAAGCGCCCGTAGAGATTGAGACAGCTCTTCCGGAATCACCGGGTTGAAGTATTCGCCGCTGCCAACCTCGGCCGCGGCGATGTATCGGGCCACGTTTGGCGCCCGCCACGGCGAGACGATCTCGATGTTCATCCACGCGTCGGCAAACTCTTGATTGGTCGGTTGCTGATTGACCCACATCATGTACGGCACGGGGGTGCCGTACAGTTCGTCGATGCGCCCGAGCACGTCGACTAGCAGCGCGGCCATCGTGTCGCGATCTTGCGGCGACGCGCTCGCGAGGTTGGCGATTCGTTGCAGCGGCGCGATCTCGATCGACAGCGAGAACACTGGCGCGAGTGGCACATAGGCGGCCCAGCCATTTAGTTCGACGACTAATCGCTCGGGTGACGGGTCTGGCGCCCATTTATTATCGAGACGCTGCCGCGATCGCGTGGGCACATGATCGAACGCGTAGATCTGCCCGTGCGGATGATCGATCGTCGCCCCAACTTCGCGCCCGCGGTTTTCAAATATCAAGACACTTGCAACATCCTGGCGCTTGCCTAACGCCTGCGTGCGCTCAGCCCACAGATCAATTACTTTGCGCACACCGCTCACGCCGATGCTCGCGAGCGATGCATCGTGCTTGGGCGCATACAACACCACCTCGCAGCGGTCGCCGGGCATCGCGGGCCAGCGGTTGGTAAACCAGCGCACATCGTAATCTTGCGGCGCTTCTAATCCGCCAACGCAAAATGGGCAGTCTTCGGCGGGTAGGTTCGGGCGGGCCTGGCGAGAGCCGACGATGTGCACGACTGTATTGGTGGTTTTGTCGATGCGCGGACTTTCCGGTGCCGAAGCCATAGTCCACTTTCTCACATTTCGGCCCGACTGACGCTAGAACTATTGCCATGCCACAACTCGTACACATCGGCGCGGCCGGATGCAGCGTCGTTGTCGAAGTCTCGTCGGGTGTGCCGTGCATCGCGCACTGGGGCGCGCAACTAAGTGACGTGTCACCCAGCTCGTTGGCTGCGTTCGATCCTGTGCATACGAGGCCGAACGTTTACGGCGCGCTCGACCGTGAGGTGCCGCTATCTCTACTGCCGAGTCATGGCGACGGCAGCGCCGCGCGCCCAGGCATTGGCGGGCACCGTCCGGGGGGCAGGCACTGGGCGCCGCGATTTAGTTTTGATTCGCTTGCGGCGACGCCGACGCAGGTTACGACGACGGCAATCGATCGAGTCGCCGAGTTGCGGCTCGTCACCGTGTTGTCGCTCGGCGAAACCGGCGCGTTGTTGGCGCGCGCCACGCTCACAAACACTGGCACTACGCGCTACTTGCTAACGGGATTGTCGATCACGTTGCCGATTTCGTCGTCGGCCACCGAACTGATCACGTACTCGGGCAGATGGGCGCGTGAGTTTCAAATTGATCGTAAGCCATGGGCCGTCGGCGCATTCACGTCCGAGAATCGCTCGGGCCGCACTTCGCATGAACACCCGCCAATCATCTGGGCATTAGAACAAGGCGCGGGCGAGTGGCACGGCCAGGTGTGGGCTGCGCACTTGGCGTGGAGCGGCAATCACGCAATGCTCGCCGAGGTTTTGCCAGACGGCCGTCGCTACCTGCAACTCGGAGAACTGTTGCACCCGGGTGAGATTTGCCTAGAGCCCGGCGATTCGTATTCGACGCCAGAAGTTGTCGGCGCGTGGTCTGGCTCCGGTATCACCAGCGCATCGTGGTGTTTTCATCGCCATGTGCGCTCGCTCGGTCACGCTGCATCAACGCCGCGACCAGTTTTGCTAAACACCTGGGAGGCCGTGTATTTCGACCACGATGTTGAGCGACTTAAGACACTCGCCGAGGCGGCGCACGCTGTCGGTGTTGAACGATTCGTTCTCGACGACGGATGGTTCGGCTCGCGCCGCGATGACAAGCGCGGCCTCGGCGACTGGGTTGTCTCCGCCGATGTCTACCCCGACGGGCTTGGACCATTGATCGCCCTTGTCCGCAATCTCTCAATGGAGTTTGGAATTTGGGTGGAGCCGGAAATGGTCAACCCAGACAGCGATCTCTTTCGCAGTCACCCAGAGTGGGTGCTCGTCGAGCCCGGTTACCAGCCGATTCTGGGGCGCAATCAACTGGTGCTCAACCTCGCCCACCCCGATGCCTACTCGCATACTTTTGGTCAACTCGACGCACTGCTGCGCGATAACGAGATTTCGTATGTCAAGTGGGACATGAATCGCAATCACGTGCACGGCAGCGGAATAGACGGCGCCGCCGGCACGCACGCTCAGACACTCGCCGTTTACAAAATGATCGACGCGCTGCGGGCCAAGCACCCGAGTGTTGAAATAGAAAGTTGCGCGTCGGGTGGCGGGCGCGTCGACCACGAGATTTTGCGCCGCACCGAACGCGTCTGGACGAGCGACTGCAATGACCCGCTCGAGCGCCAAACAATTCAGCGCGGCGCGTCAATGTTTATCCCGGCCGAGGTCATGGGTTTTCACATCGGCCCCGCCAGGTCTCACACCACCGGCCGCAGGCACGACATCGGGTTTCGCGGCATCACAGCCTTGTTCGGTCATCTCGGGGTCGAGTGGAACATTTTGAGGGCGACCAGCGCCGAGCGCGAACAGCTGGCTGAGATCATTGCTGTGCACAAAAAGTTCCGGCCTCTGCTACACGGCGGCGAGACGGTCAGATTTGATCTTGCTTGCACCGCCGCCCTAGCCCACGGTGTTTACTCGATCGATCGAACCGAGGCTCTGCTGAGTTACGCGCAATTACGAACCGCAACGAATCTGGTTCCCGAGATGTGGAGAATTCCAGGATTGCAGGCGCGCCGCGTTTATGTTGTCGAGTGCGTGCCGATACCGGGCGGCGTGTCGGGTGCAACGCGCACTCAACCGTCGTGGCTAACAACTCCGATTCGATTAACTGGTGAACAGCTGGCCGTGATCGGAATTCAACCGCCGGTGTTACATCCCGAGACCGCCGTGCTTGTTCACCTGCACACCCAATAGGATTATGGGTCGTGGCCAGCGATCCGAAAGTCCAGATCACCCCAGAGGTAGTGGCCAAAGTGGCGCGTTTGGCGAGGCTAAACCTGACCCCTGAAGAACTGGTCCGCACCACCGAGCAACTGTCTGGCATGCTCGAACACTTTCACGACATCGATCAACTAGATCTCTCGCACGTCTCGCCGATGCCACAGCCCTTCCCGCTCAAGAACATCTTGCGCGAAGATGTTGTCGCCCCTTGTCTAGACCGCCAGGAGGTTCTCGACAGCGCGCCCGCCGCCGAGGACGGTCGCTTTCGCGTGCCGCCAACTATCGGATTCGACGTCTAAAGAGCATGGCCGACTCGTTTGCATCTGTCGTTCAACTCGCGGCTGACATTCGCAGTGGGGCGACCACCGCAGCCGCGGTCTTAGAGCAGCACCTCGCCCGCATCGACCAGCGCGAGGGCGAGATTCACGCCTTCAACTTGGTGCTGCAAGATTCGGCGCGCGCCGCCGCCGCCCGCATCGACGCCGACATCGCCGCAGGCAAAGATTGCGGCCCGCTCGCGGGTGTGCCGATTGCGCTCAAAGACAACATGTGCACGCGCGGCGTGCCAACAACATGCTCGTCGAAGATTCTCGAAGGCTGGAAGCCGCCGTACGACGCCACCGTCGTCACGCGTTTGCACCAGGCTGGCGCGGTAATCGTCGGCAAAACAAACATGGATGAGTTCGCGATGGGCTCGAGCACAGAGAACTCGGCGTTCGGCCCAACTCGCAACCCGCTCGACACTTCGCGAGTGCCCGGCGGTTCGAGCGGCGGCAGCGCGGCCGCGGTCGCCGCAGGTTTCGCCGCCGCAAGTTTGGGCAGTGACACGGGCGGCAGTATTCGTCAGCCCGCCGCACTGTGCGGTGTGGTTGGTGTGAAACCGACATACGGCGTCGTCAGTCGTCAGGGTCTTGTCGCGTTTGCAAGCAGTCTCGATCAGATCGGGCCGTTCAGCAACAACGTTGCCGACGCCGCGCTTCTGCTCGAGGTAATCGCGGGTCATGATCCACTCGACTCAACATCGATACCGCAACCCGCGCCGCAACTGCAAGCATCGCTCACGCAGGGCGTCAAGGGTATGCGCATCGGCCGCGTCACCGACATGCCGCAGGGTTGCGAACCAGAAGTTCTCGCTCGACTCGACGCCGCGTTCGCCGCGCTCGAGAGTGCTGGCGCGACGATTGTTGACGTCGCGCTTCCGTCGCTCGAGTTCGGCCTCACCGCGTACTACCTAATTGCACCGGCCGAGGCCAGCAGCAACCTCGCGCGTTACGACGGCGTGCGTTACGGCAACCGTGTAGGTGCTGCAGACATCAACGCTATGTACGGCGCCACGCGCTCGGCGGGTTTCGGCGACGAGGTTAAGCGCCGCATCATGCTCGGCACTTATGCGTTATCTGCCGGATACTACGACGCCTATTACGGCAAGGCCCTCAAGGTTCGCCGCCTGATCGCCGACGATTTCGCCAAGGCGTATGCGTCGTGCGATGTGATTTTGACGCCGACCTCGCCGACAGTCGCATTCCCGATCGGCGCAAAGTCAAACGATCCGCTGACGATGTACCTGTGCGACGTCTTCACTATCCCCACTAACCTTGCTGGCCACGCCGCCATGAGCGTGCCGTTCGGTACTGGCGCTCATTCGTTGCCAGTCGGCGTGCAAATTCTTGCGCCAAGCCTCGGTGAAGTCCCGATGTTTCGCGTCGCCGCAGAACTCGAGCGCGCCTCATGAGTAACGCATCGTCGGCGCCAACTCACGCCACCGTCTTGCCAAACGGCTGGCAGATGGTGATCGGTCTCGAGGTGCACGTCGAACTAGATACGAAGACCAAGTTGTTCTCGGCGAGCCCCAACCGTTTCGGCGACGAGCCCAACACCAATATCGACCCGGTAACGCTCGGCCTGCCCGGTGCGTTGCCCGTGCTCAACAAGCACGCCGTCGAACTAGCGATGCGACTCGGCCTGGCGCTGAACTGCACGGTGCAGGCTTCGACATTTCACCGCAAAAATTATTTCTACCCAGACCTCTCGAAGGCGTATCAAATTACGCAGTACGACCAGCCGTTAAATATTGACGGCTACTTGATGTTGCCGGGTGACGTGCGCATCGGCGTAGAACGCGCGCACCTCGAGGAAGACACCGGCAAGTCGACTCACTTCGGCGGCACCAGCGGACGCATCCACGGCAGCGATTATTCGCTCGTCGACTTCAACCGCGCGGGCGTACCGCTCGTCGAGATCGTCTCGCGCCCAGATATCCGCACCTCTGATCAAGCCCGCCAATATGTTTCCGAGTTGCGCTCGATCTTGCTGTGCGTCGGCGCCAGCGACGCCAAGATGGAAGAGGGATCGATGCGTGTCGACGTCAACGTCTCGGTGCACAAGCCAGACCAGCCGTTCGGCACGCGTTGTGAAATCAAAAACGTCAACTCGATTCGCGCGGTCGGCAAGGCAATCGAATACGAAGCCCGCCGCCAAGTCGATGTGCTCGAAAGCGGAGGAGTGATCCGCCAAGAGACGCGCCACTGGGACGACTCCGAGGGCCGCACACACACGCTGCGCACCAAGGAAGACGCCGACGACTACAGATATTTCTTAGAGCCAGACCTAGTTGTGCTCGATCCGAGCCAAGAGTGGATCGATGCCGTGCGCGCCGCGCTGCCGATGTTGCCTGCCGCTCGCCGCGCGCGACTCGCAACGGCTGCGGGCGTCGATAAAGAAAGCGAAGCGATCTACGTGATCGTCGAACGTGGTCAAGACGACTACGTTCTGTCCGTCGAGCAAAGTGGCGGCGACGTCGCCCGCGCGTTGATTTACGTGCAACAGGCCTTCGCCGAAGAGGGCGCCGCGCCAAAGGTGCCGGCAAAAGATTTGGCAGAACTCATAAAACTTGAGGGTGCCGCAAAAATAACTGCGACGCAGGCCAAGACAATTCTCGCCGAGATCGTCGCTAGCGGTGGTGGCGACGCCGCGGCCATCGCCGCCGCGAAAGGTTTCGAAGCCCTCGACACATCGGCCCTCGAAACCCTCGTCGACACCGTGATCGCCCAGCAGGAAGACGCCTGGAACAAATTCTGTGGCGGTGAAGATAAGGCCATGGGCGCGCTGGTCGGGGCCATCATGAAAGCCTCACAGGGCAAGGCCGACGGTAAGGCCGCGACAGCGATTTTGCAGTCCCGCAAGGCCACCAAATGAGCCGTATGCCACGATTTGACATTGCTGTTAGGGTTGCCTAACATGGCTGTTAGGTATCCCTAACAACTGTATTATCCAAACCTAAAAACTATGAATCGAGGCATTTTCATGTCATTACCTCTCCTCTCGCGACACCTACGCCGCACGATTACTGCACTCATCGCAATCATCGCCGTTGGTGCACTTGCCGCATGTGGCGGGTCTTCGGCCACCGAATCCAGCGACTCGGTTGCCGACACCACTGGCGATCAAATCACACTCACCGTCTACAGCGGCAGAAGTGAAGCCTTGGTTAGCGAATTGTTTGCGCAGTTCACCGCACAAACGGGCATCGAGATTTCAGCGCGGTACGGCGACAGTGGCGAAATGGCTGCCTTGTTGCTCACCGAGGGTAGGCAAACTCCGGCTGACGTATTTTTCTCACAGGATGCCGGTGCGCTAGGTGCCGTGAGTGATGCAGAGTTGCTCGCGACGCTTCCATCGGCGCTGACTGAACTCGTCAGTGAGTCATTTCGATCGCGCACAGGAACTTGGGTCGGAACGAGTGGCCGTGCTCGTGTCGTGGTGTACAACCCGACGCTCATCGACACGCCCCCGACGAGCATTGACGACTTGTTAGATCCGAAATGGTCGGGCAGGATCGGTTTTGCCCCGACGAATGCGTCCTGGCAGTCATTCGTCACCGCGCTTCGCGTGATTCGCGGCGAGGATGCCGCGCGTGAATGGTTAGGGAGTTTTGCCGCCAACAAGCCCGTCGCTTATGAAAAGAACGGTGTCGTGCGTGATGCCGTGAATGCTGGTGAGGTCGCTCTTGGATTGGTCAATCACTACTACCTCTACGAAAAGATCGCCGCGGAAGGTGTCGACAAAGTGGTTGCAAAAAACCATTTCTTCACCAACGGTGACGTAGGTGGACTCATCAATGTCGCCGGCGTCGGAGTTCTCGCATCGACTCGCCACGAACAAGCCGCACATCAATTCGTGCAATTCCTTCTCTCTGTCAAGGCCCAGGAGTACTTCGCCAACAAGACGTATGAGTATCCGCTTGTTGCGGGTGTGCCACAGTACGCGGAGCTTCCTAGTCTTTCCGAATTGAACCCACCAGCAATTGACCTGGCGGATCTCAAGTCCATCGAAAAGACGCAAGAACTGCTTTCACAAACGGGTCTTCTCACCAAGTGAACACACGAGCGCGGGTACCCGGGGCACTCCTGGTGCCCGCGCTCGCAGCGGCGCTGATTAGTTTGGTTCCGCTGTGGTATCTGTTCGACACAGCAACGTCGCGCGGCCTGGGTGCTGTCATCGACGAACTGTGGCGGCAGCGCACGCTGTTGTTGATCTGGCGCAGCCTGGCATTGACGGTCGCAGTCACGGTGTCGGCAGTGGTTATCGGAACCTTCTGTGCGTGGACAGTCGTGATGTCGGGCATGCGCCTGCGTTTGCCGATGTTGGTTCTCTTTTCGCTCTCCCTGGCGATTCCGTCATATCTTGCGGCCTTTGCCTGGGTGTCATGGATCCCGGGGATCAACGGGTTCGTTGGCGTATTCATCGTGCTTACCTTCGTCTGTTATCCGTACGTCATGTTGCCGGTGGCGGCTGCCATGCGCGGCGTTGATCCGCTGCACGAAGACGTTGCTCGCTCGCTCGGGCGGCGGTCGTCGGCGGTGTTTTTCAGTCTGACCCTCGGTCAAGTGCGCAGCGCAATGACCGGCGGCGCATTGCTCGTTGCGCTCTATGTTCTGAGCGACTTCGGAGCGGTTGCGGCGATGCGTTACGAGGCGTTCACTTGGGTCATCTATGGGGCCTACCGCGCCGGATTCAATCCGTCACGTGCGGCGATCTTGTCGATTGTGTTGGTGATGCTCGCCCTCGCACTCACCGTTGCCGAGGTGAGCATTCGAGGTCGTCATGCACCGAATCGATTGGGCGGCGGCACAACCCGTTCTCGCCGTCGGCCCAGTGGTGGCGCATCGCCTCTCGTTGCTGGTTTCATATCGTTGGTGGTCATCGGTCTCGGTGTCGGGGTGCCGGTCATCAGCGTGATCGCATGGTTGCAACGGGACTCAGAAACGACCGTCAGGTGGAGCGAAGTCGGCACATCAATTCTCACGTCGTTCCAAATCGGCATTCTTACATCGGTCGTGGCGGTTTTGTTGGCGCTACCGGTGGCGATCTTTGCAGTTCGGTACAAGAGCTCTCTTTCACGATCGCTTGAACGCGCAACCTACGTGTCGCACGCCCTTCCGGGCATTGTGGTGGGAATCTCCGTGGTGTTTCTAGGCGTTCACACACTGCGACCCATCTATCAACATCTTCCATTACTCATACTCGGCCAGGTAATCCTCTTCCTGCCGCTCGCCGTAGCCTCGGTGCGTAGTGCCGTGGAGCAGAGCACCGTTGGAGTTGAGGAGGTGGCACGTAGCCTCGGATCCACCCCTGTGATGACGATTCTTCGCGTGACACTTCCCCTCGCCCTGCCGGGAATCCTTGCCGCCGGTGCAATGACGATGCTCTCTGCCGTCAAGGAATTACCCACCACGTTGTTGTTGCGTCCCACTGGAACCGAAACGTTGGCCACAAGCATTTGGAAGTACAGCTCGGTGTCTGACTATGCGGCGGTCGCGCCGTTCGCTCTCGCCTTGATCGTGTTGGCTGCAGCTCCCGTTGCGGTGTTGACCGCATTATCTGCCACCGCAAGTCGGACGTCATGAGCACGTCCACTTCGGCACTTTTGCTTGATGGAATCGGGCATCGCTACTCGACCAATTGGGTCTTGCGTGATGTGAATTTGAACTTGCAGCGCGGTTCAATCACCGCGATTATCGGACCTTCCGGTGAGGGGAAGACGACACTCTTGCGCATCGTCAGCGGATTTGAAGTCCCAGCTGAAGGTTCAGTAACCATCGCTGGCCGTCAGGTAACCGGCATGGGCGTCGTTCAGGTTCCGCCGGAAAAGCGCGGTGTGACCATCGTTCCGCAAGAAGGTGCGTTATTTCCACATCTCTCGGTTGCCGGCAACGTTGCCTTCGGTTTGCGCCATCGTCGATCCGAACAGAGCAAACGGCGCATCGCTGAAGTTCTCGAAATGGTTGGATTGGCCGGTTACGAAAAACATCGCCCCAGCGAACTCTCGGGCGGGATGCAGCAACGCGTCGCTCTTGCCCGTGCATTGGCTCCTTCCCCCGAGTTGGTGTTGTTGGATGAACCGTTCGCCGCTCTCGACTTGGGATTGCGCGATCAGGTGCGCGAAGAAACGGTTCGTGCCCTGCGCAATTCGGGCGCCACGGCGTTGTGGGTGACCCACGACCAGGAGGAAGCCTTGGCGACTGCCGATCGTGTTGCGGTGTTGCTCGGTGGAACCATCGTTCAAACCGACGAGCCATCTGCGATCTATCGTCGACCGGTTAGTCGCGCGGTTGCTGAATTCGTCGGCGAAGTCGTTGTCATCACCGGCCGCGTTACCGCCTACGGTGATCGCGCCGAGTGCGCCCTCGGCACGCATCTAGTGCTCGATGAATCACACGAACCGGGGGTGGTTCACCTCGTGATTCGCCCTGAACAACTGGAGATCGTCACTGGCGCTTCGTCTTCGTTGTGCAGTGCAACCGTGCTAGCCACCAAGTTTTTCGGCCATGACGGTCTGGTCGATGTGCGGCTGAGTAGCGGCGAGCGAGCCGTGATTCGCGTGCAGGCTAGTCACCTTCCGACGGTGGATCAAGTGGTGCACATTCGCGTTAATGGTTCGGTGCGCGCGTTTTCCTGAAGTCGATCGATCGGCACGTTGATCTACATCTTTGTCCAGGGTCTGCACGGCAAGGTCGAGCAATCTGTTGAAGGCTCAATCGCGATAGTCGCCGTGATCGTGTTAACGAAGATGGTGTTCTGGATGCGAGCTAACGCCAAAGAGTTGAGCACCGAGTTACGCGGCAAAGTCGACGGTGCATCGCGCACAGCGTTGTTCGTCATCGCGTTCGTTGCGGTCCTCCGTGAGGGCCTCGAGACGGTGCTGTTTCTTTTGAGCGCCGAAACATCCACAGCCAAGGGCTCGTCTGTGGTGATCGGCGGCCTGCTCGGCCTGGTCGCCGCCGCCGTTCTCGGAGTGCTGGTGTTCGCTGGTGGTCGTCGCGTCAACATGAAGATGTTCTTCAACGTCACCGCCGTGTTGTTGTTGCTGTTTGCGGCTGGTTTAGCGGGCAAAGCCGTGCACGAACTTCGCGAACTTCTCGGATTCGAAACTGGCTGGCTCATCGACTCGGCGTGGAATGTCGAGTCGGGAATGTGGGCTTCGGGCACGTTCTACGATTTTGTCAAGGGATTATTCGGCTGGGTGGCATCGCCCGAGCGCATTCGCGTGATTGCCTATTTCGCCTACTTCGTTCCGGTCCTCGCGCTTTATCGGCGCAAACCAGACGAGCCAGCGGTAGAGGTTGCACAAGTAGCCTGAGTAGTCATGACTCTGCCATCTGAAACCCCCGTCGACATCAAGCCGCGCAGCCGCGATGTCACCGACGGAAACCAGCGTGCTGGTTCGCGAGCGATGTTGCGAGCCGTGGGTCTTGGCGACGACGATTGGAATAAGCCGCAAATTGGTATCGCCAATGCGTGGAATGAAATCACGCCGTGCAATGTGTCGCTTCGTCGTCTCGCCGCGAGTGCCAAGAAGGGCGTTCGTGAAGCCGGTGGCGTAGCCCTCGAGTTTGGCACCATCACCGTGAGCGACGGCATAGCGATGGGGCACGAAGGCATGCGCGCATCGCTGCCGAGCCGCGAAATTATCTGCGACAGCGTCGAGACGGTGGTGCACGCCGAGCGCTTCGACGGTTTTATCGGTCTCGCCGGCTGCGACAAGAGCATCCCCGCGATGTTGATGGCCGCCGCGCGACTCAATCTGCCAAGCGTGTTCGTTTACAACGGTTCAACTTTGCCGGGCGTTCATAACGGCAAAAACATCGACATCACCACCGTCTTCGAAGCCGTCGGCGCGGTCGCTGCGGGCACGATGTCGCAGGACGAACTCGACGACATCGAGCGTGCGGCGTGTCCTGGTGAAGGTGCATGTGGTGGCATGTTCACTGCCAACACGATGTCGTCAATCGCCGAAGCACTGGGCATGAGTTTGCCCGGTAGCGCATCACCATCGGCGATTGATCCACGTCGAGAAGTCGACGCCGAACTCGCCGGCGCAGCCGTTATGAACCTCGCGCGTCTCGGTATCTACCCGCGCGACATCATGACCAAGAAGGCTTTCGAAAACGCAATCGCCGTAACTAACGCGCTCGGCGGTAGCACTAACGCGGTGTTGCACCTGTTGGCGATCGCCAACGAAGCCGGTGTTGCGCTCGACTTGCAAGACTTCAATCGCATCGCGGCGAAAGTTCCGCACATCGCCGACACCAAACCCGGCGGCAAGTACCACATGACCGACATCGATCGGATCGGTGGCATTCCCGTGGTGTTGAAGCATTTACTCGATGCGGGGTTATTGCATGGCGACGTGCTCACCTGCACGGGCAAGACGATGGCCGAGAACTTGGCAGAGATCAATCCGCCTGCACCAGACGGTGAAGTCGTACATAATTTGTCGGCGCCAATTCATCTCGAGGGTGGGATCAACATCCTCACTGGTTCACTCGCGCCGAACGGCTCGGTCGTAAAAGTTGCGGGCCTCAGCAAAGACCAACTCGTGTTCGACGGCAGCGCCCGGGTGTTCGACGGCGAAGACGGTGCAATGGCGGCAATCATGGCGGGCGACATCAAGTCCGGCACCGTGTTAGTAATTCGTTACGAAGGTCCCAAGGGCGGGCCGGGCATGCGCGAGATGCTGGCGATCACGGGTGCTCTTAAGGGCGCGGGCCGCGGCTCGGATTGCGCGTTGATCACCGACGGTCGCTTCAGCGGTGGCACTTGGGGTTTTTGCATCGGTCACGTTGCGCCAGAGGCCGCCGACGGTGGACCAATCGCATTCGTGCACGACGGCGATCGCATTCTCGTCGACGTACCTGCCAAGAAACTCGACTTACTTGTTGACGAGAGCGTGCTCGCAGAGCGCCGCAAGGGTTGGAAGCCCAACCCGCCGCGCTACACCAGCGGCGTGTTGGCCAAATACGTCAAGCTCGTGCAAGGCGCCGAGACCGGCGCGATCACCAACGTCATCGAGTAATAGATCGATATTGCATTAACTGCAAGGTATATTGCAGGTAATGAAATCACATCCACCGCCGCTTCTGCCGATCTTTCACTCGCGTGGTCAAGCGGAGTTGCTTGCCCTCGTGTTGCTGACGAGTCCAGATGAGCGAAGCCTCACTCAACTCGCCCAACAGACGGGACTGTCGTTGGCGACGGTACAACGCGAAGTCACACGCTTTGAGGAAGCCGGAGTGGTGGCTTCACGGCGTGTTGGAAATGTTCGACTCGTACGGGCAGCCGAAAATCGGGATGTAGAGCTACTCGCCGAATTGCTGCTGCGCTCGTTTGGACCGAGACAAGTTGTTACCGAGGAACTTGCCCGAGTGGAGGGCATTGACCAAGTCGTTATTTTTGGATCATGGGCGGCCCGTTATCTTGGCGAGCGCGGACACGCGCCTAACGATCTTGACCTTCTCATCTTGGGATCTCCCAATCAGCACCAACTTTCTCGGGCATGTATTGCCATCGGGCGACGAATCGGTAAGGAAGTCAACACTGTTGAACGAGAAATAGTTTGGTGGACATCCAAGTCGGGTGATCCACTATTTCGAGAAATTAAGCGCCGGCCGCATCTAGTCTTGTGATGCACACATTGGGGTGTGTCTCCAGTTGTAAATAGATTGATTGTCGAGGGAAGACTGTCGCGGATTGATCGGGATCAACAACTGATCGATCACCTGCTTGTGCAAGCACGTCTCCATATCGAAAGTGCCGAATTGCTACTTAAAAGCGATGATTTGATTGCAGCACATCTTGTTGCGTATGACGCTGTAAGAAAGTCGTGTACAGCACTTCTAGCCAGTCAAGGTTTACGCCCTACAAGTCGGGGTGGTCACCACGCTTTGTTTGAGTGCATTGCCGAGGTATCTGCAGAATTACATGAGTACTTTCCCGACCTTGATACTCTCCGTCGACAACGCAATTCATACGAGTATCCATCGTTCGCGGGCCATGCGCCCACTGAGTTGCTAATAACACAAGCCATCGCTTTGGCAAAATTCGTGCTCCTAACCGTGAATATCATTTTGTAACCAGCATGCTTTCAGCATGCTACCCTCAACCCATGTCAGCGATTCAGGTGAAAGACGTACCTCAAGAGATCCACGACCAGGCCCGCGCTAGAGCCGAAGTACTCGGCTGTTCGCTGGGCGAGTATGTTCTCAGCGCCATCCGCAAAGACCTGCGTATCCCACTTCGCCTGCAGTGGAAGGAAGAACTTCTCAAACGGCCAGTTGTCGAGTTTGACTCCGACCTTGCATTGGAGATTCTGCGAGCCGCCCGCGATGGCGAGCGATGATTCTTGACGCCTCTGTAGGAATTGAGATTGCAATTGGTTCTGCAATTGGCGAACGTGCGCTTCACCTAATTGACGAAGATTTTTATGCACCGGAACTTTTCATTTCAGAGGTTCATCATGTGCTCAAGAAAATGTTGAGTCTGAGGCGATTGTCAGCCAGTAACGCCGATCGTGCCGCGCTATTGATTGAAGAATTTCCGATTTCGTATTTTCCAATTTCGCGGATGCAAGCAGATCTCTGGCGTTTCGCAAAAAGCGTAAGTAGTTATGACGCCCAGTACGTAGCTTTGGCGCATAGTTTGAAATTGCCCATAATCACGCTGGACATTCGTCTTGCCAGGTTTCGCAACAGTGGAGTGGAGTTCATCCTTGTGGGTTAGAGGTGTTTTGAGGAGCGACGAGTGGCGATTGCGCGCCAGCCCAGTAACGCAAAACCCAAGAACAGCGTCGCCACAATCACGAACGCCGTTGCGATGCCGTGATCGAAAACCAGTCGCCGCATCGCCAATCCAACAACGACTGTCGTCAACCACACAGCTGCGCCGGTGCGCAAACTTTGCGGGGCTCGCCACGCACGGCCGCCAGCCCAGGCCACTGCGAGAGCGATCAAGAACGGCGCGGCCACCGATAACACTTCGTTAATCGCGGTGCCCCCGTCGTGGTTGCGCCGACCAATCGCCACAAACGCCAGCACGCTAACGATGTCGATCGCCGCGGCGCGCGCAACTACAGCCCGCCCGATAACTCGTACCGGCGCCGAACCCATTTTATTCCGAGTCGTAATATTCGCGGCCGAGATGCGTGATCTGGTCTTCGCCCATCATCCAACGCAGTGTGTTCTTCAATTTCGTCAATTGAATGAACAGGTCGTGCTCGGCGTACAGGCCCGGCGCCACCTGTGGGCTCTTGTAGTAGAACGACAGCCACTCTTGAATGCCGCCGAGACCGGCGCGCTGGGCGAGGTCGCTAAACAGCACCAAGTCGAGGGCGAGCGGCGCGGCCAAGATCGAGTCGCGGCACAAGAAGTCAATCTTGATCTGCATCGGGTAGCCGAGCCAACCGAAGATGTCGATGTTGTCCCAGCCCTCCTTGTTGTCGCCGCGCGGCGGGTAGTAGTTGATGCTGACCTTGTGAAAGACATTGCCGTACAGGTCTGGGTTCTTAGATGGCTCGAGAATGTCTTCGAGCACGCCGAGCTTCGATTCTTCTTTCGTCTTGAAGTTTTCTGGCGCGTCGAGAACTTCGCCGTCACGGTTGCCGAGAATGTTGGTGCTGTACCAACCCGACAGGCCCAGTTGGCGAGCCTTCAGCATCGGCGCGATCACCGTCTTTATCAGGGTCTGACCGGTCTTAAAGTCTTTGCCGCTGATGGGGATATTGTGCTCGGTTGCGTACTTGCGCAATACGGGCGTGTCCACCGCGAGGTTCGGTGCGCCGTTGGCGAACGGTACGCCCTCTAGCAGCGACGCGTACGCATACAACATGGCAGGCGAGATCATCTCATCGTTGGCGTCAATGGCTTTCTCGAACGACTCAACGTCTTGGTGCTGCGGCCCTGGCTCGATGAACACCTCGGTGCTCGCACACCAGATCATCACCAGCCGCTCAACCTTCTTTTCGTCTTTAAAGCGGTTGATGTCTTCGCGAATTGAGTTGAGCATCGCCCGCTTACCAATTTCGCCCATGGTGTGTTCGCCGGTCAGGTTGCGCGCGTACTTGCGTTCAAACGCTGCCTTCATCGGGCGAATATCGCGCAGTACATCCGAGATTGCCTCGATGTGCTTGCCGCCCTCTAATACTCCGGCGCGGGACGCGGCCACGTAGGCGTCGTCGGGGTACACGTCCCACGCGCCCCACACGATGTCGTCGAGTGATGCCAGCGGGACGAAATCTTTTACGAGCGGGCTGCGGTTGTCGGTTCGCTTGCCGAGGCGGATCGTGCCCATCTGGGTAAGCGAGCCGATCGGCAAACCTTGGCCGCGCTTGACAAGCTCGACGCCAGCAATAAGCGTTGATGAAACCGCACCGAGACCGACTATCAGCACGCCGAGGCGGCCAGTTGCGGGTGCGATGGTTGGTGATTTTGTGGTCATTGGTTCTCCTGAAGAACGAGGCTTTATAAGGCTACGCCCCAAGCGCCGCCAAACTGTCAATCTGAATTTTTTCCGCGCCGCGAGCCCCAATTCCAGTGGTTAGTTCAGCCCGCAGTAGTACGAGCATCTGCGCACGCGTGGCGCCTCGCGTAAGGCCCTGCACGCGATGCAGGTGGTCCCACATTTCAAAGGATGTAACGGCCTCGATGCGCGATACACGGTGGTGTGGTTCGTCTAGCAGTAGCAGCTCTTCTCTGAATGTCTGCTGTATCTGTGCGACCATCTCCGCGCGCAGTTGGTGCAACCTGGCGCGAATTGTTTCTGACTCGCGTACGGCGACACCAGACCTAATGCTGTTGCGCAACGGTGCCGCGCGCGAATAGAGATCGTCGCGCATCGCAATTAATTCGACGGCTTTGTCATCCGTTTTGCGTTGACAGTCGAGCACTACCAGCAACGGCATGACGAGCAGTGTCTGTCGACGGACTACCTCTGCGTACAGGCTCCCCATAGTTTCAAAGTGCACAAATATCGTGCGCGCCGAAACATGCGCACGTTTGGCCACCTCTAAGGCCGTGGGTTCAATGTGGCCTTCCTCGATCAGTTCCGTCATCGATGCCGCAATTGCGTCGTGGGTGCGGGTCGCGCGTATGTTGCGACCGTCGCCGCTAGCCCCCGAAGTAGTGGTCACGATGCAGTACTTATGTGAGTGTCCAATGTTTGGTACATGTCAGAAATTTGCAGACGCAATGCAAATGTTAATAAATATTTGTTACTAGTCAAGACAAATAATGTGTGTTTATTTGTATGGGGCATAAATGCCACTTAACCGCAAGTGCATCTAAACCGACAGCAGACCCGATTGCCCGTTATCTGGTCAATAAATCACTTCGTAAATGACACGATTGAGATATGAAGAAATGCGAATTGCCAGTTAAAACCCACGAATTGCCCTTGCGCGAGGTCACGAAATATTTCTACGGTCACACTCATGTTTCGTCGCACCATCGTCTTGCTGATCTCGTTGGCGGTGCTGGTCTCGTATTTCGATGGTCGACTCGTTCGCGCAGACTTTTCGGCCGGCATCGTCGCCTCGGTATCTGGCGACGCAACGTTCGTCATGGCGCGCTCGCGCTACATCGATACCGGCGACGCGTTCACTTGCGTGATCCTTGACGACGCCTCTGTCAAATGTTTTGGCCTCGGCGCCGACGGTCAGCTCGGCTCGGGCAGCACCGCCAACATTGGCGACGGTGTCGGCGCTTCGGTTTCATCCTCGGCGGCAATTGCGCTCGGGTCGGGGCGGTCGACCCGAGCCATTGTCACGGGCGCGGCGCATGCCTGTGCGTTGCTCGATGACTCGACTGTTAAGTGTTGGGGATACGGCGCCGACGGCGCCCTTGGATATGGGGTGACGACTTCGCGAGGCACGACCTCGGCGTCGATGGGCGATTCGCTAGCAGCCGTCGATCTCGGTCTCGGTCGGACCGCAACAGCCATCACCGCCGGCGCGCAACACACCTGCGCGTTGCTCGACAATGCGACGATCAAGTGTTGGGGTCGCGGGGCAAGCGGTCAACTTGGTTACGGCGATACCCGAACTCGCGGTGACGAGCCCAGCGAGATGGGTGACTCTCTGGCGGCGATTGTGCTCGGGTCTGGGCGGACAGCCCGAGCCGTCGCCGCCGGAGGCAACACCACTTGCGCGTTGCTCGACGACTTCACGGTTAAGTGTTGGGGCGACAACTCGTCTGGCCAACTGGGTCAGGGCAACCTCGTTGGCATCGGTGATGGTGCCGGCGTTTCGGTTGCTGCGGCGGCGGCGATTGCGCTCGGGTCGGGGCGGTCGGCCCGAGCCATCGCTGTTGGCGATTTGCATGTCTGTGTGGTGTTGGATAACGGCGCTATTAAGTGTTTCGGTTCGGGAGGTAACGGCCGACTTGGCAGTGGCGCTGCGGATGACCTCGGCGACGAAGTAAATGAAATGGGCGACTCGCTCACCGCGGTCCCATTAGGAACCGGACGAACCGCGATTTCGATCACCGCAGGTGGTGCGCATACCTGTGCTCTCTTAGATAACTACGTGCTCAAGTGTTGGGGGGCCGGTACCGACGGCAAACTTGGCTACGGAAATCAAAATGATTTGGGTGACGTACCTTCCGAAATGGGCGACTCGTTACTAGCCGTCAACCTCGGCACCGATCGCAGCGTGCGCGCAGTGGTCGCGGGCCTCGCCCACACCTGCGCGATTTTAGAAAACGACACCGTCAAGTGTTGGGGCAGCGGGATCAGCGGCCGCCGCGGTTCTGAGTCAACACTCAAGGCGGGAACCACCTCGGCAACGGTCGGCGACAACTTGCCAGTCGTCGCCCTCGGCACTTCGCGTCTAGCCAACGCGCTCACTGAACCTGGTAGACCGACCGCCGTCACGGCAACCTCGGGCGACGCTCAGGCAACCTTAAGTTGGGTTGCGCCCGCGATAACGGGTGGCTCGGCAATCACCGATTACATAGTTCAGTACTCGAGCAACTCTGGTTCGTCGTGGTCGGAATTCTTAGACGGCGTTTCATCTGACGCCAGCGCCACGGTTACGGGCCTGGCCAATTCATCGTCGTACCTGTTTCGTGTCAGCGCGCTCAACGTCGTCGCCACTGGCGCGGTTTCGGAGTCGTCGTCGGCGGTAACTCCCGTCGCGACTACTACTACTACTACTACTACGACAACGACTACGACAACGACTGTCGCTACAACATCGACCGTCGCGACTTCGAGTACTCAAGCACCGAACACGACTACAACCTCGACCGTCGCGACTGCGAGTACTCAAGCACCGAACACGACTACGAGTACTCAAGTACCGACAACAACTACTACACCAGTCTCTGGAGAATCGGTTGCAGCACGAGTCATCCCCACTCTCGTGCTGCAACCCTTCGCCCCATACGTCACCGCGCTATCAACGCAACAGCAACAACGCCTGACCAAGTTCAACCGCTTGCTGCGCCGCGGCGACACCGTTACCTGCGTTGGTTACGCGGGCACGGGGCCGCTGAAATTGATCAGCGTGCTGAGCGTTAAGCGCGCCGAGTCGGTGTGCGGGTTCATCGCCAAACGGGTGCGGGGCATCACCACCAAGGTCGACAGCCGTATACCCAGCCAGCTCAGTAGCAGTGCCGTCAGCAACCAGTCAGCCAGCAAGACCCTGGCCGCATTGCCAATAGACCTCTCGCGGCGGGTGATCGTCGTGGCCACCCCCGGCCGTCACCCGCTTCAGACCCGATAAGAGATCAGAAAATATTCGCCCCGCGCGGTTGCCGAAGTGCCTCGGCGCTGACACACTGAAAGAGATGACAAACAAGGCCACCTATAGCGCAGTCGTAGTAGTAATTCTGTAGGCGCACCGGCGTTTGCCGCGTGTGCCCAAAGCCTCCCAACAGGGGGGCTTTTTTGTTCCCCAAAAACATTTTACAACAAGTCGAAATTAGAGAAAAGAGAGCAACATGAGCCACAGAGATGCAAAACACAACGATGAACTGACTGGCGCGCAGGCGCTGATTAAGTCACTCGAGATGTCGAGCGTAGATGTGATGTTCGGTCTGCCGGGCGGCTGCATCTTGCCTGCCTACGACCCGCTGATCGAGTCGACTATCCGCCACATCTTGGTGCGTCACGAACAGGGCGCGGGTCACATGGCCGAGGGTTACGCACACGTCACGGGTCGCCCCGGCGTGGCGATGGTGACGAGTGGTCCGGCAGCAACCAACATGGTCACTCCGTTGTGCGACGCGTATATGGATTCGATCCCGATGGTTTGCATCACCGGTCAGGTTCCGACATCGGCGATCGGCACCGACGCGTTCCAAGAGTGCGACACGGTCGGCATCACCCGCAGCGTTACCAAACATAACGAACTGATCATGTCGGCCGACGACCTCCCGATGGCAATCGCGCAGGCTTTTCACATCGCCACTACTGGTCGGCCCGGCCCCGTCTTGATCGACGTGCCGAAAGACGTTCTACAAAGCAAGATGAAGTGGTATTGGCCAACTGCCGACGAAATCGAAGACAGCCTGCCCGGCTACAAGCCGACCACCAAGGGGCACGCCCGCATGATCAAAGAAGCAGCGCAATTAATTTTGCGGTCCGAGAAGCCGCTTCTGTATGTCGGCGGCGGCGTGCTCAAGGCGCGCGCGGCAGAGGCGTTGCGCGAATTGGCCGAGCTCACGCAGATACCAGTCGTGACCACGCTGATGGCCCGCGGCGCCTTCCCCGACGGTCACCCGTTGTGCTTGGGCATGCCCGGCATGCACGGCACTGCGACCGCGGTTACGGCAATGCAAAAGGCAGACCTGTTGATCGCGCTTGGCGCACGCTTCGACGACCGCGTCACCGGTCGCGTCAACGCGTTCGCGCCAGACGCCAAGATCATTCACGTCGACGTCGACCCCGCCGAGCATGGCAAGGTGCGCAAGCCAGATGTCCCGATCGTCGGCGACTGTCGCTTGGTCATCGAAGAGATGGTTAAGGCGATTAAGGATTTGCTAGCCGGCGACACGAAGCAGACCGATGTTGGCCCGTGGCGCAGTCGTGTTAGCGGTTGGAAAGAGCAGTTTCCGTTGGCCTATGACAAGAACGAGCCGGGTGGCGCGCTCAAGCCGCAGTTTTGCCTCGAAAAAATTCGTGATGCCGCACCAGATGGAACAATCTTGGTTTCGGGCGTTGGCCAGCATCAAATGTGGGCGAGCCAGTACTGGCAATTCAACGAGCCGTACACATGGGTCAACTCTGGCGGCCTCGGCACGATGGGTTTCTCGGTGCCAGCGGCGATCGGCGCCAAGGTTGGTCGCCCTGACAAAACCGTGTGGGCAATCGACGGAGACGGTTGCTTTCAGATGACCGCGCAAGAACTCGTTACCGCGTCGATCGAGCGGATTCCGATCAAGGTCGGCATTCTCAACAACTCAAATCTGGGCATGGTGCGCCAGTGGCAAGAGATGTTCTATGACAAGCGCTACAGCGAGGTCTATCTCTCTAATGACATTCCCAACTTTGCCAAGTGGGCAGAGGCGATGGGTTGCGTCGGCATCCGCGTCGACGACGAGAGCGAAGTCGAGTCGGCAATCGACAAGGCGAACTCGATCAACGACCGTCCAGTTGTCGTTGACTTCTGCGTCGACTCTGATGAGAAAGTATTCCCGATGGTCGCCGTTGGTCAGAGCAACGACGACATCATTTTGCAACCTTCACAAAACGCACGCAGGGAGTTTCTGAGATGAAAAGTGACAACCCATACGGCACAGGAGTAACGCACCACATGCTGTCGGTGCTCGTGAAGAACCGCCCAGGCGTTCTGGCGCGCGTGACGTCGTTATTTGCGCGTCGCGGTTACAACATTTTCTCGCTGGCCGTCGCGCCAACCGAAGAGGATGACTACAGTCGCATCTCGATCGTTGTCGATGTTGAGTCGGCGCCGCTTGAGCAGATGGTCAAGCAGCTGTTCAAACTCGTTGATGTTGTGCGCATCTCTGAACTCGACCCCCGCAAGTCGGTTGAGCGCGAGTTGATGGTCGCCACCGTTAAGTCTGCAGCCGAGGAACGCGGCCAGATCGTCGAACTGGTGAACATCTTTGAGGGCAAGATCCTCTCTGTTGGCCCAGACGCCCTGACCGTGTCTCTAGACGGCAGCCCAGAAAAGTTGGACGATTTCTCAGAATTGCTGCGACAATATGGGATCATCGAATCGCAACGCACCGGTCGCGTGGCGCTTCCTAAACTCGATCGAATTGCACGTAAAAGTGCACCAAAAGGAAAGGCAAGCTAATGGCAGCAATTGTTTACTACGAGAAAGATGCCGACCCCGCAATTATCCGCTCAAAGAAAGTAGCCATCGTCGGTTACGGCTCACAGGGTCACGCTCATGCGTTGAACCTCAAAGAGTCTGGCGTCGACGTCGTCGTTGGTTTGCGCGACGGTTCGTCGTCGAAGGCCAAGGCCGAACTAGCTGGCTTGCGCGTGATGTCGATCGCCGACGCCACGAAGTACGCCGACGTGATCATGATTCTCGCCCCAGATACCGAGCAGAAGAAGATTTACGAAGAGAGCATTCAGCCAAACCTAGAAGAGGGCAAGGCGATTGCGTTTGCGCACGGTTTCAACATTCGCTTCAACCGCATTGAGGCGCCAAAGGGCGTCGATGTGATCATGATCGCGCCGAAGGGCCCTGGCCACTTGGTGCGTCGCACATACACAGAAGGCGGCGGCGTGCCGGCGTTGATCGCTGTCGAGCAAGACGCGACGGGCAAGGCCAAGGCGCTCGCGCTTTCGTACGCCGAAGCAATCGGTGGGGCTCGCGCAGGCGTGATCGAGACGACCTTCACCGAAGAAACCGAAACAGACTTGTTCGGTGAGCAAGTTGTTCTGTGCGGCGGTCTGACGTCATTGGTGCAGGCGGGTTTCGAAACTCTCGTCGAGGCCGGTTACCAGCCAGAGATGGCGTACTTCGAGTGCTTGCACGAAGTGAAGTTGATTGTCGACTTGATGTACGAAGAGGGCATTGCCGGCATGCGCTACTCAATTTCTGACACCGCCGAATACGGCGACGTCTCGCGCGGCCCACGCATCATCAACGCCGACACGAAGAAAGAAATGAAGAAGATCCTCGAAGAGATTCAGTCGGGTAAGTTCGCCGACGAGTGGATCGCCGAGAGCGAGAGCGGCCGCAAGCGCTTCTCCGAGTTGCAAAATGCGGGGCGCAATCATCCGATCGAAAAGGTCGGGGCTCAGTTGCGGGCCATGATGCCCTGGATCACCAAGGGTAAGCAGAAGGTCAGCGACGCCTCGGGCGGTTAATCCCCAATAGATTCAGCCCTTCTTAATCCCGAGTTGTTTGGTCAACAATTGTCCCCTAGGGTGCTGGCATGACTAATAGCAACTGGGGTTTCGAGACACGTCAGATTCACGCCGGCCAAGTGGCCGATCCAACTACTGGGGCGCGCGCGGTGCCGATCTATCAAACCACGAGTTACGTATTTCGCGACTCGAAGCACGCCCAGAACCTGTTCGCGCTGGCTGAGATCGGCAACATCTACACGCGAATCATGAACCCAACGCAGGGCGTGCTCGAGGCGCGCTTGAGTTCACTCGAGGGTGGCACCGCAACTGCGGTCGGCTTGCCAGGCGCACTGGCAGTAAGTTCTGGTCAGTCTGCCGAGTTGCTCGCGATCCTCACGCTCGCCGAGGCGGGCTCGCACATCGTGTCGTCGCCGAGTTTGTACGGCGGCACCTACAACCTGTTTCACTACACCTTGCCCAAACTTGGCATCCAAGTTTCGTTCGTCGACGACCCCGATGATCTCGAGCAGTGGCGTGCGGCAGCCAGGCCAAATACCAAGGCGTTCTACGGCGAAGTACTGGCCAACCCGCGCAACAATGTGCTCGACATCGAAGGTGTGAGCAAAGTCGCTCACGAGGTGGGCGTACCGCTCATCGTCGACAACACCACTCCGACGCCGTACCTGATTCGCCCGATCGAGTGGGGTGCCGACATTGTCGTGCACTCGCTCACCAAGTTCATCGGTGGCCACGGCACTTCAATAGGTGGCGCAATCGTTGACGGCGGCAAGTTCGATTTCGGCGCCAACGACAAGTTTCCAAACCTCACCGAGCCAGACCCGTCGTACCACGGCCTGCCATATTGGCCGGCACTCGGTCACGGCGCTTACATCATCAAAGCCCGCGTGCAAATGTTGCGCGACATCGGCGCGGCGACGACGCCGTTTAACTCGTTCATGTTCTTGCAGGGCCTTGAAACATTGTCGCTGCGCATGGAGCGCCACTTTGCCAACGCCCAAAAGGTGGGCGAATACTTGGCAGGTCACCAAGACGTCGAAGAGGTCTTCTACGCCGGCTTGCCAACCAGCAAGTGGCACGCCCGCGCCAAGAAGTATGGCGGCGGCAAGGGCTACGGCTCGGTGCTCGCATTCAACATCAAGGGCGGTCTTGCCGCTGGCCAGAAGTTTGTTGAGTCGCTCGAGTTGCACAGTCATGTGGCCAACATCGGCGACGTGCGCAGCCTCGTGATTCACCCGGCCAGTACGACCCACAGCCAGCTGACCGAAGATGAGCAAAAGAGCACGGGCGTATTCCCGGGCCTGGTGCGCCTCTCGGTTGGGCTCGAGTCGATCGACGACATTCTCGCCGACCTCGACGCGGGCTTCAAAGCCGTCAAGGCCTAGCAACTGGCGGTTTTAGCCGCATAATTTACCCTGCGTTCACCTCGCTGTCAGGCTGGCTTTAGGTCGGCTGGCAAGAATTGGTGGTCGTGACCATTGCCAGTTCCCCGAGCCTTCCGCCGCAGCGAGAACTGGCTGTTACCTATCGCATGGGCGACAAAATTTTTCGGGGGATTGTTACCGCTGGCGCGCTGACATCGCTTGCAATTCTGGGCCT